>Ga0194132_10001922_pt1 | contig 40745 bp, 29 predicted proteins | sample TA2KigOf80mmetaG_FD_148612 | JGI IMG/M metagenome (GOLD analysis project Ga0194132, IMG submission 148612) | Freshwater microbial communities from Lake Tanganyika, Tanzania - TA2015054 Kigoma Offshore 80m | ecosystem: Environmental > Aquatic > Freshwater > Lake | place: Tanzania: Lake...
AGTGGCGCTTCAACACCAGTGACCCATCCAAGCAACTAACCCAGATCAAACAATGGGTTAAGCGTCATCTCAGGTAGTTATCTGGGACAGCCCCTTAAAGTTTAAAAGGCCGAACTTGCGAGGCAGCATTAAACAATCCTTCGGAGACAACATTTACCACAAAAGCGCTCGGACCGGAGAATGGATCCAAGAGAATTCGCACCACAGTTTCACGGATGGCACTCCCAATCCCCGCAACATTCGGAACGATACGCAAACTGACCGGATGTTACTGGGTCAACGCTTCACCTACTGGGGAGCGGACGCGCCTAGAATACCTTCTAGATTTCGTGACTTTGACGGCCACGACATCTGCGCCGGACGAGGACACAGGAGTAACTTCCCTCCGGAGATGATCGAAGAGTTCCTAAATTGGTATCACTCCTTGGGAGAAGAAGGGTGTATTGGCCTTCCCTGTGAGTGGACACCACGGAAAGGACGAAGGTGAGCGTGTATGAGAATGCGTCGCGAAGACACGCTACTTGGATAGGGATACTGCGCGGCTGAACGGGAATCAGGTGCATCGTTTTGAATTTTCCCGTCGTGGCTACCCTTAGCGGGGTCGCCATCGTCACCGGCGGAGGCCGCGGCATCGGGCGAGCCATCGCGATCGGGCTCGGCCGCCGGGGCGCATCCGTCCTCGTCAGCTATGCCGGCAACCATGAGGCAGCGGCGGAAACCGTCGCCGCCATCGAGTCTGCCGGCGGCAAGGCACTTAGGGTGCAGGAGAGGCTGGACGGCGAGGCGTCGATTAAGCGCCTGTTCGATGCGGCGATCGAGGCGTTCGGGCGCGTCGACATCCTCGTCAACAACGCGGCGATCGCGCGCTTCGCGCCGGTCGCGACATTCACCGAGGCCGAGTTCGATGCCACGGTCGCAGTCAACATGAAGGCGCCGTTCTTTGCCTTAAGAGAGGCGGCGAAGCGCATGGAGGATGGCGGGCGGATCGTCTCGATCTCGGCGGCGATGACCACGGTCGGGCGGCCGAACACGATCCTCTATGCCGGCACCAAGGCGGCGCTCGAGCAGTTCTCGCTCGCCGCGGCGAAGGAGCTGGGGCATCGCGGCATCACCGTCAATGTCGTCTCGCCCGGCGCCACCGAGACCGAGCTCTATTTCGGCCTCTCGACCGAGGCCTCGCGCGCCGAGGCGGCGAAGCGCTCGCCCTTCGGGCGCATCGGCAAGCCTGAGGACATCGCCGATGTCGTGGTCTTCCTCTGCAGCGAGGAGGCGCGCTGGCTCTCGGGCCAGGTGATCGTCGCCAATGGCGGCGCGATCGGGTGAATCTGCTATGCTTTTCGCATAGCCGGCCGCCCTACGGTTCCCGATCGCCATGCCGACCCGTCGCCGAACCAGCCTGGACCGAGACGCGATTCTCCGCCGCCTGCGCGAGAGCCAGGCCCTGCTCGACCGCTATTCGGTCGTGCGCGTCGGCCTGTTCGGCTCCTACGCCACGGGCACGGCAAAGCCCAAGAGCGATATCGATCTGCTCGTCGCGTTCGACGATCCGACCTACGACAATTTCCTCGGGCTCTCCCGGGCGCTCGAAAAACTGTTCGGCCGCAAGGTCGAGATCATCACGCCCGAAGGCCTCGACAGCATCCGCGTGCGCTCGATCTCGGAGAGCATCCGGCAGTCGCTGACCTATGTCTAAGCGCGGCGATGCCGAGCTGACGCTACGCTAGCAGGCGGCGGAGACTATCGGTGAGGAAAGCAGGGATCGCCCCATGACATGGTCGTCGCGCCTGTCCCGATGGCTCGCCGGGGTCTTCGGCATCCTCGCCTTCTGCGCCCTGATGATCGGGGGAATGCAGCTCATCCCGATAGGCGCGCCCCATGGCCTGCCCGGGGCCATTTCATTCATCGGGCTGGTCTGGTTCTTCGTCGCCGCGAACATCACGCTTCTCGTCGCGATCGCGCATCAGGCGAGGCCGAAGGAACATCGGCGCACCCTTCGATGGATCCTTTATTTCGGCATCGCCAACTGCGTTTATTCCGTCCTGCTGTACTCGGCGGAGATCGTGGGAGATCTGACTTATCTGAGCATCGTGACGGCGCCCCTCTCGCTGTTTGGCTAGGCTACGGCGCCAGCATCCGCGCGCGTTCGCGCTCCAGCGCGGCAAGGCTCTCCTGGTAAACTGCGATGCCATGCCGCTCGCGGATGCGTGCGAGCGCACGGTTCGTTGCGTGGCGCAGGAGCCAGGCGAAGATCTGATCGAGAACTTTCATATTGTCCTCCCGACAGCGGAGTCTCGCGGCCTCCCCCCACCCCAACCCTCCCCCACAAAGGGGGGAGGGAGTAAGAGGAGCGCCGCCTCGTATCCCCTCCCCCCTTGGTGGGCGAGGGTTAGGGTGGGGGGTCGGGATGATGCAGAAAAAAATCTGCACTCTGCGGAAAATTATCCTTGACGAGAGAGCCTTGTTTTGACAGGATCGCCGCTACTGGTCAGAGGTGCCGCCGCCGGGCACCCCGCCCCAAAAACCGACAGAGGAAAGGACGAGAATGCAGTAGGACTGCCGCGGAAACCCTGTCGTCTTCCCGCTCCCAACCGGAACCCCCTTGATGAAGCCCTCCGCCGTATCCGGCCCGCTCTCGGGCATCACCGTCATCGACCTCTCGCGCATCCTCGCCGGGCCCTACTGCACGCTGATGATGGCGGAGCTGGGCGCGCGCGTGATCAAGGTCGAGGCGCCGGCCAAGGGCGACGATGCGCGCGAATACGGTCCCTTCGTGAAGGGCCGCTCCGCCTATTTCATGTCGGTCAACCGCGGCAAGGAGTCGATCGTCCTCGACCTCAAGAAGCCCGCCGACCGCACCGTATTCGAGAAGCTGCTCGGCCAGGCCGATGTGCTGGTCGAGAATTTCCGCCCCGGCACGATGGAGAAGCTGGGCTATGGCTGGGAGGCGCTGCATCCCAAATACCCGAGGCTGATCTATGCCGCGGCGTCGGGCTTCGGCCATACCGGGCCGGACTCGCAGCGCCCGGCCTATGACATGGTCGTGCAGGGCATGGGCGGCATCATGAGCGTCACCGGCCATCCCGGCGGGCCGCCGACGCGCTCGGGCATGTCGATCGGCGATATCGGCGCCGGGCTCTACACCGCGCTCGGCGTCAATGCCGCGCTGTTCGCCAGGTCGCAGAGCGGCGTGGGCTCGAAGGTCGACATCTCGATGTTCGACTGCCAGCTGGCCCTGCTGGAGAACGCGGCGATGCGCTACTTCGTCTCCGGCAAGGCGCCGGGTCCCTTAGGCGCGCGCCATCCCTCGATCACGCCCTTCGAGGCCTTCGACACCGCCACCAACCCGATCATCATCGCCGCCGGCAATGACGGCCTCTTCGTCAAGCTCGCCGAGGCGCTCGGCCGCCCGGAGATGGCGAAGGATGCGCGCTACCTCACCAACGATCTCCGCAACCAGAATGTCGACGCGCTCAAGGGCGAGATCGAGGCGGTGCTGAAGACGCAGCCGGTCGAGCACTGGATGGCGCTGCTCGACAAGGCCGGCATCCCCGCCGGCCCGATCAACACGATGAAGGAGTCGCTCGCCCATCGCCAGGCGGCGGCGCGCAACATGGTGATCACCATGACCGACCCGGTCTGCGGCGAGATGAAATTCGTCGGCAACCCGGTGAAGGTCTCCGGATACCCCGATCCGAACACCCGCGCTCCGGCTCCCGATCTCGACGGCAACCGCGCGCAGATCCTGAAAGAACTCGGCGTCGCTTAAGGAAATCACACGAATGACCAACCAGCTCTCGCCCAATCTCGATCCCCGCGTGCTCGCCGGCATGCTGTCCGGAAAACACCTCATCGACGGCGCGCTCGTTCCGGCGGCGTCGGGAAAGACCTTCGACGTGGTGAGCCCGGCGACGCGGGAGGCCGTGGCGAAGGCGGCTTACGGCGAGAAGGCGGATGTCGATCTCGCCGTCGCCGCGGCGAAGAAGGCTCAAAGCAGCTGGTCGAAGAAATCGGCGCGCGAGCGCGGCAAGCTGATCGCCGAATGCGGGCGCATCCTCGCCGGGCATGTCGAGGAGCTCGGCCGGCTGATCGCGCTCGAGACCGGCAAGGCGCTCCGCACCGAGAGCCGCGTCGAGGCTTCCGTCCTGGCTGATGCCTTCACCTTCTATGGCGGGCTCGGATCGGAGCTGAAGGGCGAGACCATCCCCTTCAACCCGAACATGCTGTCGATGACGGTGGTCGAGCCGATCGGCGTCGTCGGCGCCATCATCCCGTGGAACGTGCCGCTGATGCTGATGGCGCTCAAGATCGCGCCGGCGATGGTCGCGGGCAATGCGGTGGTGGTGAAGTCGGCCGAGGAAGCGCCGCTCGCGGTCCTTCGCGTCTGCCAGATCCTCAACACCATCCTGCCGCCGGGCGTGTTCAACATCCTCTCCGGCATGGGCCCGGAATGCGGCGCGCCGCTGGTCGCGCACAAGGATGTCGGCAAGGTGACCTTCACCGGTTCCGTGGAAACCGGAAAGATCGTCTACAAGGCCGCGGCGGAAAAGCTGATCCCGGTGACGCTGGAGCTCGGCGGCAAGTCGCCGATGATCGTCATGGGCGACGCCGATCTCGAGCGCGCCGTCGATGGCGCCGTGGTCGGCATGCGCTTCACCCGCCAGGGCCAGAGCTGCACCGCGGCGTCCCGCATCTTCGTGCACGAGTCGATCCACGACGCCTTCGTGCAGAAGCTGAAGGCCAAGGTCGATGCGATGAAGATGGGCGATCCGCTGGACGAGTCCACCGACATCGGCACCATCATCTCGACCCAGCAATTCGAGAAGGTGCAGAGCTACATCAAGATCGGCGAAGCGGAGGGCGCCGTCGCCAATCGCTGCTCGCAGAAGCCTTCCGACGGCAAGCTCAAGGACGGGCTCTATGTGCAGCCGGTGATCTTCACCAATGTGAAGAACGAGAGCCGCGTCGCGCGCGAGGAGATCTTCGGCCCCGTCACCTGCGTCATCAAGTTCAAGGAATTCGACGAGGCGATCGCCGCCGCCAACGACACCGAGTACGGTCTCGCCGCCTCGATCTGGACCACGAACCTGAAATGGGCGCTGGATGCGACGCGCCGCATCGATGCCGGCCTCGTCCAGGTGAACCAGAACCTCGTGGTCCAGCCCGGCATGTCCTATGGCGGCTTCCGCGCCTCCGGCCTCGGCAAGGAAGCTTCGCTGGAAGCGATGCTGGAGCATTTCACGCGCAAGAAGATGGTGATGGTGAACCTGCAATAGGGTCTGGGTTTCTAGGGATACAGATGCGCATCCTCGGCTGGATCCTCGCTGGTCTCTTCGGCCTCGCGCTCGTCGCGGTCGCCGGCGTCGTCACCATGTTCTGGCTCGCCATGCCGAACCATGCGGGCGAGGTGAAGCTCGACGGACCCTCGGCGCCGATCGCGATCACGCGGGACAAGCGCGGCATTCCCTATATCCGCGCCGCGAACGAGGCCGACGCCGCCTTCGCCCTCGGCTATGTCCATGCCCAGGACCGCTTCGCGCAGATGGAGATCATGCGCCGCCTCGTCGCCGGCCGGCTCTCCGAGGTCGTCGGCGCGGCGACGATCGAATCCGACCGCTTCATGCGCACCCTCGGCCTCGGCCGCCTCGCCGAGGAAGGCGTGAAGAACCTCTCCGCCGACGCGCAGGCGCTGCTCGGCGCCTATGCGAAGGGTGTCAATGCGTGGATCGGAAACCAGCGCGTGATGCCGGCGGAACTCCTGCTCAACGGCACGCCCGAGCCCTGGCAGCCGGCGAACACGCTGATGTGGGCGCGGCTGATGGCGCTTCAGCTCACCTGGAACTGGCGCGACGAGCTCGCGCGCTTTCGTCTCGCGCAGGTTCTGAGCCCCGACCAGCTCCGCGATCTCTTTGACCGCGAGGCCGACGGCCCGCATGTGCCTCTGGCCGCGCTCGATCCGGATCTCGCGAAGAACCTTCTCGCGGCGATCCCGCCCGAGGCAGAACCCCGCAGCGCCTCCAACATCTGGGCGCTCGCCGGGTCGCGCACCGAGACCGGCAAGCCGCTCCTCGCCAACGACCCGCATCTGGCGCTCACATTGCCGAACCTCTGGTACCTCGCGCGCATCGAGATGCCCGACCGCGTCGTCGTCGGCGCCACCGCGCCCGGCGTGCCCTTCACCATCCTCGGCCATAACGGCCGCGTCGCCTGGGGGATGACCACCACGCAAGCCGATGCCGCCGACCTCTTCGTTCTTCAGGTGACATCGGACGGCCGCTACCTCTCGGTCGACGGTCCCCGCGACTTCATCAAGCGCGAGGAAGTCATCATGGTGAAGGGCGGCGAGCCCGTCCGGCTCACCTTGCGCGAAAGCCTGCATGGCCCGGTGATCTCCGACTCCCTGAAGCGCGTCGCCGCCGAGGGCCAGGCGGTCGCCCTCGCCTCGGCCGCGCTGCAGGCCGACGACCGCACCGCCGACGGCATCCTCCGCATGCTGCGCGCCCGCTCGATCGAGGAAGCCCGTGCGGCGCTCGCCGATTTCCAGGCTCCGATGCAGAATGTCGGCGTTGCGGATACGGCGGGCCATATCGGCCTCTTCGTCTCCGGCCGCGTTCCGGCGCGCGACAGCGATGGCTGGATGCCCGCGCAAGCCACCGACCCCGCGCGCGCCTGGAAGGGCTGGCGTGCGGCCGATCCCGACTTCACCGTTCTCGATCCGCCCTCCGGTCGCATCATCAACGCCAACAACACGCCGGTCGCCGATCCGCTCGCGCGCGGCTACGGCAACGATTTCGACCCCAGCTATCGCGCGCGCCGCATCGCCGAGAAGCTCGACACGCCGCGGAAGGCGACGGCGCGCGACATGGCGGCGCTGCAGAGCGACGTTGTCTCGACCATGGTCAAGGACGTGCTGCCGATTTTGCTCAAGCTGACGCCGCGTACCGAAGCGAACGCACGCGCGCTCGATCGCCTCGCGGCCTGGGACGGCGAGATGCGCCGCGACCGCGGCGAGCCGCTGATCTTCACCGCCTGGTGGCGCCATCTGCTGCACGCGATCTTCGCCGACGAGTTCGGCGAGAGCTGGGGCGAGGTGCTGCCGCGGCCGGGCGTGGTCGCGCGCGCGCTGACCGAGCGCACCTCCTGGTGCGACGTTCAGCGCACGCCGGCAATCGAGACCTGCCCGGAGAAGCTCGCGCAATCGCTCGACGAGGCGCTCAAGGATCTTGCGCTTCGCTACGGCCCGAACCCCGACAAGTGGCGCTGGGGCACGGCGCATCGCGCCCGCCTCGCCCATCCCCTGCTCTCGCGCATCCCGGGCGTCGGCCTCCTGTTCAAGGTCGAGCCCGAGACCGACGGCGACAACTGGACCGTCAACCGCGCGCAGAGCCGGTTGCTCGACAATTTCGATCCCTATGGCGACGTGCACGGCGCGGGATATCGCGCGGTCTACGATCTCGCCGATCTCGATCGTTCTCTCTTTCAGATGTCTCTCGGCCAGTCGGGGCATCGCCTCTCGCCGCATTTCTCCGACCTCGCCCGCGCCTGGGCCGACGGCACGCCCTTCGTCATCGGCAAGGAGCCGGAGGGTCCGACCATGACATTGACGCTGCGGCCATGACCGTCACCCTCTCCGACATCGAGGCCGCGGCGAAGGACCTAAAGGATCACATCATCCGCACGCCGACCGTGCCGGCGCCGGCGCTCTCGGCCGAGACCGGTGCGGAGATCTGGCTCAAGCTCGAGACGCAGCAGCACACCGGCTCCTTCAAGCCGCGCGGCGCCTTCACCAAGATCCAGAGCCTGACGGCGGCGCAGCGGAAGGCCGGCGTCGTCGCCATGTCGGCCGGCAATCACGCGCAGGGCGTCGCGTTCTGGGCAGGACGACTCGGCATTCCGGCGACCATCGTTATGCCGAAGATGACACCCTTCTCGAAGGTCGAGCGCACCCGCGCGCTCGGCGCCAGGGTCGCGCTTCACGGCGACAATCTGAGCGAAGCCGCGGCCCATGCCGAAGAACTGTCGCGAAAGAACGGCCTCACCTTCGTCCATCCTTATGACGACGAGAAGGTGATCGCGGGCCAGGGCACGCTGGCGCTCGAGATCCTCGCCGACGCGCCCGATCTCGACTGCCTCGTCATCCCGATCGGCGGCGGCGGCATGGCCTCGGGCATCGCGGTCGCCGCCAAGGCGCTGAAGCCCGGCATCGAGATCGTCGGCGTCCAGGCGCGTCTCTACCCGGCAATGACCGAGGTGCTGCGCAACCAGCCGCCGACATCGGGCGGCGACACGCTGGCCGAAGGCATCGCCGTCAAGTCGCCCGGCGTGATCACGCGCGCGATCATCGGCGAGCATGTGTCCGAGATCCTCCTGGTCGAGGAGAGCGCGATCGAGCGCGCCGTCCAGCGCCTGGCCGAAACCCAGAAGATCGTCGCCGAGGGCGCCGGTGCCGCCGGCGTCGCCGCCATCCTCGGCGACCCGAGCCGTTTCCGCGGCAGGCGCGTAGGCACGATCATCTGCGGCGGCAACATCGACTCACGCATTCTCGCCTCGGTGCTGATGCGCGGCCTCGTGCGCGACGGACGTATGGCGCGGATCCGGGTCGAGCTTTCGGATGCGCCGGGCCGCCTCGCCGCGGTCGCCAGCTTGATCGCCGAGGCCGGCGGCAACATCGTCGAGTGCTATCATCAGCGCTTGTTCCAGGATGTGCCTATCAAGCACGCCGAGCTCGACGTGGTGATCGAGACTCGCGACGCCGATCATGTCCGCGAGATCTTGGATCGGCTCGCCAAGGCCGGCTTCCCGCCTCGCCTCCTATCGGCAACTAAGGAAGCCGGAGCGGTGCTGTGACGACCGAATCGCTCAAAATTACGCTAACTTACTTGTGGGGTCAGGCGGGAATCGGCCAATATTCTCGGAACGTTCCACTAAACCGTTGTTAGCGGTGGGGAAATTCCCCAATATCCGCTCGGGGTGGAGCCGATAGCGCTCGGGCGAGCGAGGTCCCATGTTTCCGATCATTGGCTGGCTGGTGGTGTTGGGGTGCGTTGCGGGCGGTTACGCCGGCGGCGGTGGGCATTTCGGCGTTCTCTGGCAGCCCTTCGAGTACGTCATCATCCTCGGGTCTTCGGTCGGCGCCTTCATCGTCGCCAACCCGAAGCATGTGCTGGCCGGCGCCGGCAAGGGCCTGGGCGCCGCGCTCAAGGGGCCTAAGTACACCAAGGAGCATTATCTCGAGCTGCTCTCGCTCATGTACGCCATCTTCAAGCTGGCGAAGACCAAGGGCATGCTCGCAATCGAAAGCCATGTCGAGCGGCCCGAAGAGAGTTCCCTGTTCCAGCAGTTCCCGAAATTCGCCGGCGACCATCATGCGGTCGAGTTCCTCTGCGATTATCTGCGCATGATGACGCTCGGAACCGACAATCCGAACGAGATGGAGACGCTGCTCGACGCCGAGATCGAGACCCATCACGGCGAGGAGATGGCGGTCGCCAACGCGGTCCGCACCATGGGCGACGGCATGCCGGCCCTCGGCATCGTCGCGGCGGTGCTGGGCGTCATCCACACCATGGGCTCGATCACCGAACCGCCGGAGGTGCTGGGCAAGCTTATCGGTGCGGCCCTGGTCGGAACCTTCTTCGGGGTCATGGCCGCCTACGGCTTCGTCTCGCCGCTGGCCAATACAATCGAGCAGACGGCCAATGCCGACGGCAAATACTACCAGTGCATGAAGAGCGGGCTTCTCGCTCACATGCAGGGCTACGCGCCGGCAGTCTCCGTTGAGTTCGCGCGCAAGACGCTGATGTCCGGTGTCCGGCCGACATTCTACGAGGTTGAAGAAGCGGTCGCGGCGCTGCCGCCGGTCTAACTGTCGATGGACAACCAACCCACCATCATCAAGAAGATCAAGAAGGGCGGCCACGGCGCGCCGCATGGCGGCGCGTGGAAGGTCGCCTATGCCGACTTCGTGACCGCGATGATGGCGTTCTTCCTTCTCCTCTGGCTCCTCAACGCGACGACCGAGGAGCAGAAGATGGGCATCTCGAACTATTTCGACCCGACCGCGATCTCGCGCTCGGCCCGTTCGGGCTCGGGCGGCGTGCTCGGCGGCACCTCGATCACCGTCCCCGGCGCGCTCAAGAGCGCGACCTCGCCGCCGATGATCTCCTCACCGCTCGTCGCCCGCCCCGCGAACGACCCGAGCAAGGACACCAACCCGGAAGGCGAGGAAGCCCAGCGCGGCATCGGCGACGCCAAGGCCGGCGAGCGCGGCGCGGACGCCAAAGAGTTCATCATGCGCGGGACCGAGATGCGCCGCCCGGCCGGCCAGGCGGGCAATCCGGGCGAGCCGGGTGCGGCTGGCGATCAGGCCGGAATGGGCCGGGCAGGCTCGACCGGCCAGGAAGATGGTCGAGCCGGAACAGCAGCGGACCAGGCAGGCAGCCCGGGCCAGATCGAGGGCCGGGCAACCCCGGCCAGCTGACCCAGGCGCAGATGGCCCAGCTCCAGCAGATGGCGCAGAGCGGCCAGATCACGCAGGCGCAGCTCGCCTCGCTTTCGCGCGCCCAGCTCGACAGGCTGCTCTCCGACCGGGAAGAGCAGAAGCTGCGGGAGGCCGCCGAGCAGGTGAAGCAGGCGATCCAGGATCGCATCGATCTCAAGTCGGTCGCCGAGAACGTGAAGCTCGAGATCACGCCGGAAGGGCTGCGTATCCAGCTGATCGACCAGGATCAGCGCTCAATGTTCCCGCTCGGCAGCGCCAACATGCAGGACTCGGCCCGGAAGCTGATGGAAGAGGTGGCGAAAGCCATTGCCTCGCTTCCCAACAAGATCACGATCTCAGGCCATACGGACTCGACACCGTTCAAAGGCGGCGTCGGCGGCTACTCCAACTGGGAGCTCTCCGCCGATCGGGCCAATGCCAGCCGCCGCGCGCTCGTCGCCAGCGGCGTTTCTGACTCGCGCCTCGAACTCGTTGTCGGCAAGGCCGACAAGGACCCGCTCTTCCCGAACGACCCGGCGGCCGCCCAGAACCGGCGCATCTCGATCGTCGTGCTTCGTGACAAGCCGTCCGCCGCGGCGGCGCCGGCCGCGCCGCCGCGTCAGCAGAGCCAGGTGACGCCGCCGTCGTCCCCGCAGCCGACGGCACGGCCTTAGGGCCGCCCCGGCCTCGACCGTGCGGATTGCAGCGCCGCCTCTCGTCCTCCATCGAACGCTTCCGGCCCCCTGTCCGTATCTCAAGGGCCGTATCGAGCAACGCGTCGTCGTATCGCTCGAGGAAACCCCGGCCGGCACCTTCGATCGCCTGAGCCGCACCGGATTCCGCCGCAGCCACGCCTTCGCCTACCGGCCAGCCTGCCGCGGCTGCAGCGCCTGCATTCCCATTCGCATCCCAGTAGCCACCTTCGCCCCCGATCGCACGCAGCGACGCCTCTTCCGGCGCAACACCGACCTCGTCAGCGAGGAAAGACCCGCGATCGCGAATCGCGAGCACTTTTCATTGTTCAAGTCCTATGTCGTCGACCGTCACAGCGACGGCGACATGGCGAGCATGACCTTCGGTGATTTCCGCTCGATGATCGAGGATGCGGTCGAAGGCACGCGGACCATCGAGCATCGCGACGCGAGCGGCCGGTTGGTGGCCGTTGTCCTCATCGATCGCCTGTCCGACGGGCTCTCCGCCGTCTACAGCTTCTTCGATGCCACGCAGCCGCGCCGCAGCCTCGGAACCCATGTGGTCCTCGACATGATCGAGCGCTCGAAGGCTGAAAGCCTCGCCTACGTCTATCTCGGCTATTGGATCGCCGACAGCCGTAAGATGGCCTACAAGATCAAGTTCAGGCCCTCCGAAGTGATGGTCGCCGGATCGTGGCGGCCCTTCGCGGAGGCCGTGGGAGGAGCAGGCGGATGAGGCGGCGGTCCTTTCTCGGCGCGGCCGGCGCCGGCGTCACGGCATCGGCCCTGGTGCGCTCCGCGACCGCGCAGACCCGCACCGAGTGGCGCATGGTCACGTCGTGGCCCAAGGACATGCCCGGCCTCGGCACCGGCGCCGAGCGCTTCGCCCGCCGGGTCGGCGAGATGTCGGGCGGACGGCTGGTGATCCGCGTTCATCCGGCGGGAGAGCTTGTGGCGCCGCTTCAAGGCTTCGACGCCGTCGCCAACGGCACGGCCGAGATGTCCCACGGCATCGCCTATCACCACACCGAGAAGTCGAAGGCCTTCGCCTTCTTCGCCGCGGTACCATTCGGCCTCACCGCCGAGGAGCACGTCGCCTGGCTTCGTCATGGCGGCGGGCAGCGCCTGTGGGACGAGCTGGCCGAGCCCTTCGGCGTGAAGCCGATCCTTTGCGGCGGCACCGGTGCGCGCATGGCCGGCTGGTTCCGAAAGGAGATCAAGAAGGTCGACGACTTGAAGGGACTGAAGATTCGCAGCGCCGGCTTCGGGGCGCAGGTCTTCGAGAAGCTCGGCGCAAAATCGGTGCGCGTGCCGGTCGGCGAGATCGCCGATGCCTTCCAGGCGAAGGCGATCGATGCCGCCGACGGTTTCGGCCCCGCCGCAGATCTCGGCCTCGAGCTGCACAAATCCGCACGCTTCTACTACTGGCCCGGCGTGCACGAGCCCTCGGTCGCGGTCGAGCTCCTGGTCTCGAAGGCCAAGTTCGACGCGCTCGCCCCCGACCTCCGAGCTATTCTCGATGCCGCAGCGGCGGCCGAGAATGCCGAGATCCTGGCCGAGCTCGCCTTCCGCGCCGGCCCCGCGCTTCAGACGCTGACCGGACAGAACGGCACGCAGCTGCGCCAGATGCCGCGAGAGGTCTTGATCGCCCAGGGCAATGCCTCAGGCCAGCTCATGCGTGAGCTTGCCGAGGACGCCGACCCGCAAGTGAGGAAGGTGGCGCAAGTTTATCTTGCGCAACGCCGCGACCTGATTGCCTGGACGCGAACGGCCGATCAGGGCTTTGCGACGGCGCGCGAGCTCAAATACGCTTACCCCTAAACAGGTCTGAACCTGTTGTTGCTCGGGAAGCCGCGCGGCGGCAGGCGGCCGGACTGGGCCCGCTTGCCGACCCATTCGGCGATATCGGTCTCGGTCCGGGTCTTGCCGCCGGCCTGAATCCACGACAGCCCCTGCTTCAGCGTGAAGGTGATCGCGTCCTTGAGGCCGCCATCCTTGTACTTCTGCAGGGTGACGCCGCGGCCGCGCGCCATCACCGGCACCTCGTCGAGCATGAAGATCAGGAGCTTTCGGTTCTCGCCTATCGTCGCGATCGCATCACCGACGACGTGGATCGCGACCACGGCGCGCGCGCCTTCGGCCAGCGACATGACCTGCTTGCCGGCGCGCGTCTGCGCCACGACCTCTGCCTCTTCGACGATGAAGCCGCGACCGTCGTCGGAAGCGACCAGCAGCTTGCCGCCCTCCGGCCGGTGCAGCATGACAATGACGATCTCGTGCTCGTTCGGAAGGTCGATCATCAGGCGCAGCGGCTCGCCGAAACCGCGCCCGCCGGGCAGCTTGTCGACAGGCATCGAGTAGAAGCGGCCGTTCGAGGCGAAGATCAGCAGGCGATCCGTCGTCTCGCAGCGGATCACGAAGCGGCTGTGATCGCCTTCCTTGTACTTGATCTCGCCTTCGTTCTCGATGTGCCCCTTGGCGGCACGGACCCAGCCCTTGTCGGAGACGATCACCGTCACCGGCTCTCGCTCGACCATCGCCTCCAGCGGCACCTCGGCGATCGCCGGCGCGTCCGCGATCTCGGTGCGGCGCTTGCCGAGCGGCGTGTTGAGGGCGAAACGCTTCTTCACGTCGCCGATCTCCTCGGCGATCTTCACCCAGCGCCGCGGCTCCTTCGCCAGCAGGTCGACGAGGTCGGCCTTCTCCGCCGACAGCTCCTTGTGCTCTTTGCGGATCGCCTGCTCTTCGAGCTTGCGCAATGCGCGGAGCCGCATGTTGAGGATCGCCTCGGCCTGGATGTCGCTCAGCTTGAAGCGTTTCATCAGGACCGGCTTCGGCTGGTCCTCCTCGCGGATGATGCGGATGACCTCGTCCAGGTTCTTGTAGGCGATCAGGTAGCCGGACAGGATCTCGAGCCGCCGCTCGATCTTCTCCAGGCGGTTCTTCGTGCGCCGCGTGAGCACGACATGCCGGTGATCGAGGAACGCTCGGAGCGCCGCCCTCAGATCGAGCACGCCCGGTGTGCCGTCGGCGCCGAGCACGTTGAGGTTTAGCGGTATCCGCACCTCGAGATCGGTCTGACGGAACAGCGTCTCCATCAGCATCTCGGGCTCGATCGTGCGGCTCTTCGGCTCGAGCACGAGGCGGACCTCGTCGGTCGACTCGTCGCGGATATCGGCGAGCGCCGTCAGCTTCTTCTCGGCCAGCAGCTCGGCGATCTTCTCGATCAGACGCGACTTCTGCACCTGATACGGAATCTCGGTGACGACGACCTGATACTGGCCGTGGCTGAACTTCTCCGTCTTCCAGCGCGCACGCAGGCGGAAGCTGCCGCGGCCGGTCTTGTAGGCCTCGACGACACTCGCCTGCGGCTCGACCAGGATGCCGCCGGTCGGGAAGTCCGGCCCTTTCACCTTCTGCACCAGGGTTTCGATGCTGGCGTTCGGGTGCTTGATCAGGTGGATGGCCGCGTCGCAGAGCTCGGCGACGTTGTGCGGCGGGATCGAGGTCGCCATGCCGACCGCGATGCCCTGCGCGCCGTTCGCCAGCAGGTTCGGGAAGGCCGCCGGCAGCACCATGGGCTCGCTGCCGTCACCGTCGTAGGTCGAGCGGAAATCGACCGCGTCCTCGTCGATCCCCTGCAGAAGCAGCTCGGCGACCGCGGTCAGCTTCGCCTCGGTGTAGCGCATCGCCGCGGCGTTATCGCCGTCGATATTTCCGAAGTTCCCCTGCCCGTCGACCAGCGGGTAGCGCTGGGCGAAGTCCTGCGCGAGGCGAACCAGCGCCTCATAGACCGCGACGTCGCCATGCGGGTGGTACTTGCCGATGACGTCGCCGACGACGCGCGCCGACTTCTTCGGTCCGCCGGTCGAGGCAAGGCCAAGCTCGCGCATCGCATACAACAGCCGGCGATGAACCGGCTTCAGGCCATCGCGCACATCCGGCAGCGAGCGCGCCATGATGGTCGACAGCGCATAGGACAGATATCGCTCGCTCAGTGCCTCGGCGAGCTGCGTCGGGCGAATATCGCCTTCAGGAGCCGCAACCATCTCCAGACCTCAGACTTCAGCTTTACCAGATATAGTAGACGATCGCCCCAAGCGGTCAACAAATCGTGTCCTAGCCGCCGGAATCCCCCGGTTATGCGGTGCGAAGGCGTGTCGCTCGAGGAAGTGGCCGGTCAGCGTCAGCCCCTCCAGGACCGCTTCCGGCCCGCCCTCGCCGCGGCCGATCAGGAAGCCGGGCAGGTGCAGCAGGCGGTCGCGATAGGGCTCGCCCGCCGAGAGCGACACCGCCTTGCCGGTGCGCGGCGAGACATAGGCAAGCTCGTCATTGCTGCCGGTCGCCGCGCATTGCGAAAGGTCCAGGCCGTAGCCGAGCTCGGCCAGCAGGCCCAGCTCCCAGCCGACATAGGCGGCGGCGAAGACCTCGGATGAGAGAACCTCGATGAAGGCGAGGAAGCCGTCATAGGCGTGCGGATGCGGCTCACGCTCGGGCAGCGCCTGATCGGCAACCGCGGCGGCCGAGGCGAGCGCCGCCAGGCGCACCGGATCGTCGATGAAGCGTGCCGACGGCGTATCCGAGACCTCGCACTGCCAGGAGCCGAGATGCTCGGCCAGGCGCGCGCGCCAAGTCGCGACCACGCGGTTGCCCGGCTCGAACAGCGGTCGCTTGGTCCGCGAGACCCCGCCCTGGACGAGGCCGGCGTGACGGCCCCGCGTGCGTGTCAGCAGCGAGACAATCAGGGACGTCTCGCCATGCGGCCTGGCGCCCAGCACGAAGGCGTCGTCGGTCCACTCCATCAGCGCTCGACCATCCGTCGACGAAGCCGCGCGACCTCTCCGGAGATCGCCTTGTCAGCTTTCGCCTCCATCCGGCGATAGCTTTCCAGCACCTCCTCGCCGAGACTCGTCAATCGAGCACCGCCACCTTTGGCGCCGCCCTTAGCCGCCTCGACCAGCGGCGAGCGGAAGCAGCGATTCATCGTCTCTACCAGGAGCCAGGCCCGCCGGTAGCTCATGTCGAGCCGGCGCCCGGCGGCCGAGATCGACCCGGTCTCGGCGATCGCGGCCAGCAGATCGGCCTTGCCCGGCCCGATCGCGATCTCCTCGCCGGCCATGAGCCGAAGACGAAGCCTAGCCTTGATCATGAAGCCGTCCTCGATCGGGCTCCGCGGATGAGCTTGTACCGCGGCATGGTCTCGGCAATGGTGACCGGTATGCACGTGCCGAAAAGGACCGACATCGACTTCTCCTCGGGCGCGGAGGCGATGTTTAGCCCGACGCGCCGGGAGCGGCCAGCCCTCGCATGAGCGCGCCCGGCCTGGCCGAAGCACTCGCGCACCACGCGCAGGGACGGCTCGCCGATGCAGTGCGCATCTATCAGGCGATTCTCGCGCGCTCACCCGGCAACGCCGACGCGATGGCGGGGCTCGGCGTCGCCGCCCTCGACGGCGGCCGACCCGAAGTCGCGCGCCCGCTCCTGACCGAAGCCTCGCGCCGAAAGCCCGCCGACGCCGCGATCCACAGCAATCTTGGCAATGCCGCCAAGGCACTCGGGGACGAGGCGATGGCGAAGGGATCCTATCGCCGCGCCGTCGCCCTCGAGCCGGGACGGCCTGAGCTGATCGTCAACCTCGCCGGCGGGCTCGACGGTGTGGAAGCGACCCGATGGGCCGAACGCAGCACCCGGCTGTCGCGCAACGATCCCGACGCGTGGTTCGTGTTAGCCCAGGCGGCCGCCGATACGGGCCGCCTCGGCACGGCAATTGGCGTGCTTGCACGCAGCCTCGCCCTCGCCCCCGCTCGTGCCTCGGCGTGGTTCAATCGCGCCAACGCGCTGCGCGATCTCGGCGAGGTCGAGCTCGCGCTCTCGCACTATCGGCGGGCCATCGCGGTCGAACCCGACAATGACGGCGCGGCGTCCAATCTGCTGTTCGCGCTCTCCTTCGTCGCCGACGACAGGATCATTCATGCCGCCAACCGCGCCTGGGGCCGGCGTGTCGAGGCTGCAGCATCGCAGGCCGCCCCTTTCGACAACGATCGAGACCCTGAGCGCCGGCTCACGGTCGGCTATTTGTCGCCGGACTTCCGCAAGCACCAGTTCCTGATGCAGCTCCGGCCGCTGCTCGAGAACCAAGATCGGTCGCGCGTGAGGCCGATCGCCTATGCCGATGTGGCGCGGCCAGACGCGGAGACCGAGCGGCTGAAGCCGCTCTTCGATGCGTGGCGACCCATACACGGCGTCGACGACGATGCGCTCGACCGGCAGGTCCGCGCCGACAAGGTCGATGTGCTGGTCTGCGTCACCGGCTATCTCGCGACCTATCGCCGTCGCTTCGTGCCGCGAAAGGCGCCGATGCAGATCGCCGCGATCAACCAGGTCTCGAGTCCCGGCCTGGAAGCATTCGACGCGCGCATCACCGATCGCTGGCTCGATCCGCCCGAGTTCGGAGACCCAGGCCCGGAGCGGCTCATCCGCCTCGGTGCCGGCTTTGCGGTCTTCTGGCCGCCGGCCGAGGCGCCCGCCTTATCCGAAGCCCCGTCGGCTACCAGCGGGTACGTCACCTTCGGCTGCTTCAACAACCTCGCGAAGCTGACCGACGACGCGCTCGCCCTCTTCCGTCGCGTGCTCGAGGCAGTACCGCGAAGCCGCCTCTACCTGAAGGCGATGGCGCTCTCCGACGACGAGCCGCGGGAACGGTTCCTCGGGCGGGCGCGGCGCGCCGGGCTAGACCTGGCCCGCATCGATCTCCAGGGCCGTGTTCCCGGCGACACGGCAAATCTTGCCGCCCTGGCCCGCGCCGACATTGCTCTCGACCCGATCCCCTTTTGCGGCGGGCTGTCCTCGGCCGATGCGCTATGGATGGGCGTCCCCCTGGTCACGATGGCGGGCTCAAGCCTCGTCGGGCGGATCGGCGCCTCGATGCTGGCCCGTGCGGGACTCGCTGATTTCATTGCCAAATCAGGGGAGGAATACGTCGCGATAGCGACTCGGCTGGCAGCCGATCCGGCGCGGCTGGCGGCACTGCGCGCCGGAATGCGAAGCCGCCTGGACAAAGCCTCGGTCTCCAACGGCCGGATTTTTGCATCGGAGATGGAACAGGCCTACCGTGGCCTTTGGCGCCAATGGTGCGGGAGGTAGACGGTTGGCTGGAGGTCGGCTAGACTCGAAGTGCATATTTAGGCCGCGAATGGCGGCCGCCTTCGTTTCGAGGCCGCCCTCTAGAAAGGAGGTGCATCCGTGACCGGTGCCATTCCCCAGACGAATGCGCTCAGCGCGTATCTAGCGCTGGACAAGAACCGCGACCTCTATTTCAACCGTTTCAAGAACTCCGAGACGGTCAAGAAGGACATCGCCTACTTCCAGAAGAAGGTCGGCCAGATCAACAGCATTGACGAGTTCGTCAACGATCCGAAGCTCCTTGCCTTCGCCGCGACCGCCTTCAACCTCGAGAACGACCTCAAATATCCGGCGCGCCTGAAGAAGGTCCTCAAGGAGAGCCTCTCCGACCAGGACGCTCTCGCCAACCGGCTGATCGACCCTCGTTACAAGGAGATGGCGAAGTTCTTCCAGTTCGGCGAGCTCGGCCTCACCAAGGTCAAGGTGAGCGTCAGCCAGAACGAGCTGATCGGCAAATACCAGACGGCGGCCTTCGAACGGTCTCAGGGCCAGGTCAATCCGGCGCTCCGCGATGCGCTCTACTTCGAGCGCAATGCCAGCAAGATCAAGACCGGCTACGACATCCTCGGCGACAACGTTCTGCGCGCGATCGTCACGTACGCCCTCGACTTGCCGCCGCAGATCGCTGTGCAGTCGGTCGAGAAGCAGAAGGCCTTGATCGAATCCAAGCTCGATCTCAAGAAATTCCAGAATGTCCAGGCGACGGCCGCATCGAAGAGGCTCTCCGACGCCAACGACGACCTGAAGCGGCTCGAACCGCTGACCAAGGCGGTGGACAAGGCCCAGGAGCAGGTGACGGAGATCGTCAAGCGCCTGGAAGCGCTTCGCGCCAGCTACGACCGGCTAGCCAACGAGACCAGCCCGACTGGCCCCTACGCGGCGGAAATCCCCACCCAGACGACGGCGGCTCATGGCGTCGGCCGGCAGCAGGGCCTGATCGGCGCGGCTGGCACGGCGGTCTCCTCCCTTAGCGACATCCAGTCGTCCCTTGCCAGCTACATTCAGGAGGCGCTCGATCCGTCGACGACGCCAGCGCGCATCACCGAGCTGAAGACGCTGTTCCAGGACGCGGTCGACGCGGCGACGGAGCGAGTGAACGACGCCAAGTTCGGTGCGGAAAGCATCCTCGACGGCACGCTGACGGGCACGATCACCGTCACCACGCAGTCGAGCGGACAGGGCATCACCATCCGCACGCATGACGTCAACAACGGCGTGCTCGACAACCTCGCGGCCGCCAACGCCGCGTTCCAGGCCGACAATTTCGGCGCCGCCAGTACCTCGCAGCAGGCTTCGGCCAGCGCGCTTTCGAGCGTCAAGATTCAGATAGACCAGGACACGCAGATCCTCAATTCGGGCATAGCGGCGGTGCCGGTATGGGTCCCGACCCTCGATACCGCCAACATCTACACGGCCCAGCAGACGGTGAAGTCGGCGCAGAATGCGACCGGCGTCGCCATGGGTCTCGTCAACCAGATCCGCGGACTCGCGGCGCAGGCCGCCGATGTGGGCATTACGCCGGCCGAGCGGACGACGCTCAATGACCAATACCTCGTGCTCCGCGACCAGCTCCGCGACGCGATCGCCAACGGCGCCTACTCCGGCAATAGCCTGCTCGACGGCTCTACCGTGAGCATCGGTGGCGGCGCCGGCGCCAATGAGGTCGTCATCGACGGCGGCGGCAGCGTCCTCGCGATCGGCGGCAACAACATTCAGCGCTTCGCGGACGACACCGCCCCGCCGGCGGAAAGCCTCTACAATCTGGACCTCACCTCGGCGGTGAGCGCCCAGTCGGTGGTCGATAGCATCGATACCGATATCAATCCGGAGCTCGGACGCACGATGCGTATCCTCGCTCCGTACAACGGTGTCTTCACTCTGGAAGCGGAGACCTTCGATCGGCGTGGCAAGCTCGACGCCGAGTATCGCGACATCGTCGAGGAGATGGACGCGCTGATCAAGGGGGCGGCGTCCGACAAGGTCAATCTTCTCGAGTCGATCGCAAGCGATCTCACCATACGCTCGCTCATCACCGGCGGGGCCGTGACCGCGCATGCGCAGACCTCGTTCCGCAGCTTCGTCGAGACCGGCCTGTCGGGCGGAGCCGACATCCTGCTGACCGACTTCGCCGGCGCTCGTCGCGCTCTCGACGACGCTGCATTCTTCGCCCGGCGCTTCCAGAGCAATCTCAAGACCGACCAGACCGTCTTCACCAACCTGAAGGCACAGGTCAATCAGGCGAAGCAGGATGCGGAAGCGGCGCAGGCTAATACGCCGACAGACAATGCCTTCATCGACAAGTTCATCCAGCGCTACCTTCTGAAGAAGGACGCGGAGGCGAATAGCGGGCTTCTCGGCGGCGGCGGAGGCCGCAACGCCTACGTCCTGAGCCTACTGACCTAGCCCGCCATCCCGCGGAGCGCGGTCTCGAAGCCTCTCGTATATCCGGGTGCGTCGCAGAGAGGCGATGCCTGCAGCCTTGCCCGGAGCGAACGACGCAGGCCGGCGAGCCTCGCCCTGTCTTCGGCGAGCGTCACAGCCTTGGCGACGTAGCTCTCCTCGTCGGTCGCGACGAGCTCATCAAGGCCGAGCGCCGTGAGCACGCTGGCACCGACCCGGCCGACGAAGCGCTCTCCCGCCAGCGTCACCACCGGCACCCCCATCCACAAGGCCTCGAAGCTCGTCGTCGAGCCGTTGAACGGAAACGGATCCAGCGCGACGTCCGCCTCGTTCAGCAACGCGAGCTGGTCGGATCGCCGAAGATCGCGACCGCGAAAGTCGAGCCGGTCGCCGGCGACGCCATTCGCCTCGAACATCCCGACATAGCGGGCGCGCACGGCAGGATCGGCGAACCAGTCGACATATTTCAGCAGGAGTCTCGAGCGAGGGACGTCGGCGAGCACGCGCGACCACAGCCGCACAACCTCGACCGTCAGCTTCGCCGGGTTGTTGCACGACACGAACGTCACCCAGCCCCTCTCCTCGCTCGGCAGCGCCCTAACCTCCGGCGCCTCCTCCGGCGGACGATGCAGATAAAAGCAAGGCAACCGCCACAGCTTCTCCGTGAACCGCTCCCGCGTGCCTTCCGGATGCAGAACACCGTCCGTCACCCACCAGTCCATCGACGTCAGACCCGAGGTCGTCAGGTCGTGGAAGCTGACCTGCACCGGCGCCCCTCCCCACGCCGCAACCAGCGGACGGTTCCTCGCCGTGTGCCCCGCCAGCACCACCAGGACGTCGACGCCGTCGCGTCGCATCCGCTCGGCCACCTCCTCGTCGCTCAGCCCCACCGTCGAGGTCCAGCCATCGGCATCCGCGCGGAATCGCTCCGTCGTCGCGTCACCTCGCGTCACCTCGGCATAGGCATGCAGCGACACCTCGCGATGGTGCTCGAAGAGCCCCAACACGTTCCGGCCCACCGGGTGATCCCGCAGATCTCCCGACAGAACGCCCACCTTCAGCCGGCCAGAAACCGACCGACGCCCAGGCTTCGATCGGCCTCGCGGAGCGTAACGCCTAGCCCATTCGGTCGCAGCGCGATGCAGGCTCTTCGCCGTGGTGTCCGCATCGTAGCAGAGACAAAAGAGAAGATTGCTCGCCCAGCCTGCGGCGTCTCCCGCTTCGCCGCTCCGGCGATAGGCGGCAATCGCCGCCTTCACCTCGCCCAGGCCCTGCAGCGCATCGCCGAGATTGTTCCAGGCTTCGGCGCTCGAAGCGCAGGCCAACGAACGTCTCGCCGACGCCGCGGCGAAACCGATCCAGCCCATGCGCTTCGCCGTGACCGACGCATTCGAGAGCATGAACGCACCCGATGGCGCAAAGGCGATCGAGCGTCGCATCCAGCGCACGGCGTCGAGCATCCGGCCGGCGTCATAGGCTGCCAGCGAGAGATTCGCCAGGCCATCGGCTTCGCGCCCGCAATCGCGCGCGCGCTGATAGGCCCGGGTGGCCGTATCGACATCGCCGCGAAAGCGTCTTTCGTTCCCCAGATTGAGGTGGCATCCGGCGTCGCCGGGGTCGAGTGCAACCGCACGTCGGAGATGATGAAGCGCGTTCGCGAGTGCCCCCAAATTGCTGATCATCGCCGGGTGTGCCGGGTTCAAGGCGACCGCGCGCGCCATGTGCCTGGGCGAGCCCTCGACAAGACCCAGGTTGCAATGAGCATCCGTCGCGGCGGGAGCGGCCGTCAGCACGCGTCGATAGGCGCGCCCCGCCTCGGCTAGGCGTCCAAGATGATGAAGCGCCACCCCAGCCTGCAATAGCGGTTGAACGTTCGCCGGCTGCAGACGCGTCGCCGTTTCCAGATGCGTGATCGCCTCGGCCCCCCGGCCCAGACGTACCAGCAGCGAGCCGACGAAGTGATGGGTGCGGGCATCACCGGGCCGGCGGCGCAAGACCGCCCGTCCCGCGGCAAGCGCATCGTCGGAGCGGCCCGCCGCGTGCAGCGCCAGGGCCTCGGCTAATGGATCGGCATTCACGCCCGGCTGCACCAGTCTCTCCATAGGCCTCGATAGGCCGCTTCGACCGATCGCGCGTAGTCATCGGGCCGGCAGATCCGCGACGCCGCGACGCGGGCTCGCAGCTCTCCTCTCAGCCGGAAGAGGCGGGCGCGATCGCCAGCCAGCGCGACCGCCAGCCCAACATAGCCGGCAACATCGGGGGCGACCATGTCATCGAGCCCGATCTGCGCAAGAAGACTCGCGCCGACCCTACCGACGAAACGATCGCCGGCCAGCGTCACTACGGGCACTCCCATCCACAGCGCCTCGAAGCTTGTCGTCGACCCGTTGAACGGAAACGGATCGAGAGCGATATCGACACGGTTCCAGAGGGCGAGTTGCTCGGCACGTCCGACGTCGCCCGAAAGGAAGTCGACCCGGTCGCCGAGCCTATGCCGGATCGGCGCCTGAACGAGCGGGCTCGCGAAACGATTCTTGTACTTGAGGAGCAGGCGGGCGCCTGGAACCGCATCGAGGATTCCCGCCCAGACATCGAGCACATCCCTGCCGAGCTTCAGCGGGTTATTGAAGGAACCGAAAGTGACTGGCCGGTCCGGCATGCGCGCCTCGGACGAAGGCGCCTCCGCCGGTGGACGATGCAGATAGAAGCAAGGCAGTCGGACCAGCTTCTCGACGAAACCCTCCACGGTATCGTCCGGATGCATCACCGGATCGGTCAGCCAAGCATCGATGGCCGCGACACCGGAGGTCGATACGTCGTGGAAGCTCACCTGGACCGGAGCCGGACCCAGGCCGGCGACTGCCAGCGGATTGGCGCCCGCGTGTCCGGCAAGGACCACCAGGATGTCGACGCGGTCGCGCCTGATCCGCTCAGCGATCTCTGCCGTCGTCAGACCGGCAATCTCGCGCCAATGATCGACGGCGGCGGCGATCCTGTCCGTTACCGCATCCGCCGGCGCTGCCGCGCTGTAGGCAAGAACCTCGTAGCCGTTGCGATCGTGGCAGCGAAGCAGATCCTCGACATTGTAGGCAATCGGATGCTGTCTCAGATCGGCCGAGAGATAGCCGATGCGAAGACGCCGGTCGGGATCTCGCGGATTCTCGAATGAGAGAGAGGTTCGCGGCGGCGCGTGACGCTCTCCCCATCTCTTCGCTTCGCGGAAGCGACGACCATCGGGGTCCGGCGCATAGGCGAGCGCGAAGATCAGGTTGCTGTGCGCTACCATGTCGTCGGGAACCAGCGCCAGAGTCCGGCGGAGCGCCGCCACGACCTCGCCAAGGTCCGGCGTCGCGCCGGCTAGATTGTTCCAGGTTCCGCGAAAGGACGGCTGGAGCGCGAGCGAGCGTCGTATCGCCGTGAGCGACGCCTCGATCTTCCCGGCCAGGGACTCGGCGAGGCCGAGACTGCCGAGCGCAGCCCAAGGAGCCAATGAGAGGCCGCCTGCTCGCATGAGAAGCTGTCGAGCGTCGTCGATCTCCCCGATCGACGCCAGCATCTCACCGAGATTGACCATGGCTTCGTAGTGGCCGGGATCGGCAGCGAGCGCGCTGCGTCCGGAACGCCTTGCTTCGGAGACGCGGCCGGCCGACTTCTCCAGCAGAAGCAGGTTGTTCAAGGCGGGCGCCAGAAGCGGATCGCGGCGGAGCGACTCGCGATAGGCGGCGACTGCCTCGGCTCGGCGACCCAGCCGCTCTTCCATGACGCCGAGATTGAAGGGAGACGCGGCGTCGTTGGAGAGAAGGTCCGTTGCCCGTCGAAAGGCAAGGGCAGCCGCTTCCGCGTTGCCATCGGCCAATCGCGCATTGCCGCGCTCGACCTGGATCGCGCCGACCGCCGGCAGCAAGCTTTGATCGGCCGCGGCGGCGCGTTCGAGCAAAGACGCGGCCTCGTCGATCTGGCCTGCCTGCCGCCTAAGCAGCGCCGCTTGGACCAGTTCGGTCACTGTCGGCGGCATCGATCGATCCATAGCCGCCGCAACGCCGCCCAGAAGGATCGCGCATAGCCCGGCGCATCGCAGAGCGGCGACGCAGCGACGCGCCCGCGAAGACCCGTCCGCAGCGTCGCCAGCTTGTTGCGATCGTTGGCAAGCGCGATCGTTCGCACGACGTAGCCGGCCCGATCATCGGCGACCAGATCGTCGAGGCCTACCTGATGCAGCACGCTCGCGCCCACGCGGCTCAGGAAGCGCGAACCAGCCAGCGTGACGACAGGAACGCCCATCCATAGCGCCTCGAAGGTCGTCGTCGATCCGTTGAACGGGAACGGATCGAGCGCGATGTCGACTGAGTTCAGCAACGCAAGCTGATCGCGACGGCCCCGCTCGCCGGCAACGAACTCTATCCGTGCCGGGTCGACGCCGTTGGACGCGAACATCCGCTGGACGCGTTGGCGGAGCCCCCTCGATGCATATCGATTGAGGTACTTGAGCATCAACCTGGAGTCCGGCACGGCCGACAATACCTCCGCCCACAGCGCGAAGACTTCGGGCGTATGCTTGGCGGTGTTGTTGCAGGAACCAAAGGTGATGCGGCCGGCTACCGATGCAGGCAGCGGACCGATCTCCGGTGCATCCGCCGGCGGATCATGCAGATAGAAGCACGGCAGGCGGATCAGTTGCTCGGTGAAACGCTCCGTCGTGGCATCGGGATGCAGCACGCGATCCGTGATCCAAGCATCCATGACCGAGAGACCGGAGGTCGCCAGATCGTGAAAGCTCACCTGGACCGGCGCCGGGCGATGAGCCGCGACACCGAGCCGGTTGTGGCCGGTGTGCCCGGCAAGAACGATCAGCATGTCGAGCCGGTCCGCCCGCATCTGACGGGCCACGTCAGCGTCGGGCCAGCCGACTATGTCGCGCCAGGCATCCGCCGTCGCGCGGAAACGATCGGTCATCGGGTCGACGGCGCGAGGACTCGCATAGAGTACCGTCTCGATCCTGGTGCGGTCGCGATGTTCGAGAATGCCGATGACGTTCCGCGCGACCGGGTGCTCGCGGAAGTCGGCGGAGATCCAACCGATTCTCAGCCGACGCTGAGGATCTCGGTCCATGATCGGCGTGGAGGTCGCCGGGTAGAGCGGCTTCGCGTGCATCGCCTCCCAGCGCCTGAATTCGGCGAAGAACGCCTCATGCGAAACGCGACCGTCGTAGGAGAGGCAGAAGAGCAGGTTTGAGTGAACCCATGGCAACGGCTTCAACGCCAGCGCCCGCCGGAAGCCGCGCACCGCGGCGATCAATTCGCCTTCCGCCTGGTCCAGGCTCGCAAGATTGCTATGCGCCTCGGCGAGATCCGGCTTGAGTACGAGGCCCCGCCGATAGGCAGGGCGGGCCTCGTCGAGCTCACCCAGCAGCTGGAGCGAGTTGGCGCGGTTGGCATGCGCCTCGGCGTAGTCCGGGCGAAGCGCGAGGGCGCGATCATAAGCGTCGATCGCCTTTCGCCACTCGGCAAGCTCGAACAGCACGCCCCCGCAATTGGCGTGCGCCTCCGCAAAGTCGCGGCGGATAGCGATCGCACGCAGCAGCAGGCGCAGAGCATCGAGATTATAGCCGGTCCGCAGCAAGGCCAGGGCGCCATGGTTCAGCGCCTCGGCAAAGCCCGGATCCAGCGCGATCGTCCGTTTCAGGTAGGGATACGCCGCGACGAACGCTGCCGCATGAACGCGGACGAGACCCGAGAGGTGAAGCGCATCGACATGCCGGGGGTCGCTACGCAGCACCTCCTGATAGCACTCAGCCGCTTCGTCGAGACGACCCTGCCCATGGGCAGCCATGCCTTCGGCCAAGCGCTCCGCATTGATCTCCTGTTCTCGTATCATCTAGGTGGCTTCCGGTCGCGTCACGCTTTCGGCCTGCCTCACGCCAGCGGCACACCAGTCACGCCAGAGGCTACGATAGGCGGCGACAAGCGACTTGGCGTGTGAATCCGGATCGCGCAGCGGCGACGCGCGCAGACGCTCACGCAGCGAGCCGCGCAAGGCCGCTAGCCGGGGCGCATCTCTGGCCAGGGCCGCCGCCTTGGCGACGTAGTCGGCCCGGTCGCCGGCCACGAGCTCGTCGAGCCCGGCGTGACGAAGGAAGCTGCTGCTCATCCGACTGAGGAAGCGAGTACCTTCGAGCGCAATGACGGGAACTCCCATCCACAGCGCTTCGAAGGTGGTGGTGCAGCCGTTGAACGGAAAGGGATCGAGCGCAATATCGACCTCGCCGAGAAGCGCGAGCTGGTCGAAACGGGATACGCGCCCGGCACGAAGATCGAGGCGCTGACGGTCGATGCCGTGCGCGGCGAAGCGCGCCGCAACCGATTGGGACAGCTCGGGGTCAGCGTATCGTTCGAGATACTTGAGCAGCAGCCGCGAGCCCGGTACCGCGTTCAGCACCTGCGCCCAGAGCCCGATGACGCCTTCCGACATCTTGGCCGGGTTGTTGAACGAACCGAAGCTGACATACCCCCTCGTTGCTGATGGCAGCGGCGACACCGATGGCGCCGGGTCGGGTGCGAGATGAACACACAGCGCAGGTATCCGGACGAGCGTCTCGGTGAAGAGCTCGGTCGTCCCGCGCGGCTCATGGATCAGAGGATCCGTGATCCAGGCGTCGACGGTCGCCATGCCGGTCGTCGTGAGGTCGTAGAGGCTCACTTGAACCGGGGCGGGCTTGAGCGCGGCGACCAACGGACGATGGTCCGCCGTGTGCGATGCGACCAGCACGAGGACATCAACCTGATCGTCCCGGATCTGCGCGGCAATCTGCCGCTCGGCCCAACCATGAACGAGGCGCCAGCGATCGGCCGTCCGCTGCAGGCGCCTCGTCATGTTGTCATTGCTCGACAGCAGCGAGTAGAGAGTCAGCTCGACTTCCTTGCGATCATGGCATTCGAGGGACTCGACCAGGCTGTTGGCAACCGGATGGTCGCGGAGATCCGCCGAGAGGTAGCCAATCCGCAGCTTCCGTTCCGGATCGGGCGAATTGGCCGGCACCACCGCTTCGTGGTAGAGAGGAGCCGCTTGCATCGCTTCCCAGCGTCGAAAGGCGCCGTAAAGGTCCTCGTTAGATATCGCTTCGAGATTGGCGAGGGCAGACAGTAGGTTGGAGTGGAACCCCGGCTGCCCCGGAGCAATCGCGAGCGACCGACGATATCGCCGGCTGGCGCGCTCCGGATTGCCGATCGCCTGATCGAGAACGCCGAGATTTCCATGAGCGTGGCCGTGATCCGGTTTGATCACTAGGCTGCGGACATAGCCAGCCCAGGACTCGGCTAGGCGTCCGACCATCTGCAATGCGCTGGCGCGGTTGGCATGCGCGTCGGGCGAATTCGGATCGATCGAAAGAGCTCGTTCGAAGCAGCCGACGGCCTGATCCCACTCCGCCAGCTCGAACAACACGCTGCCGCAGTTCAGATGGGTCTCGAACGCATCCTGGCGCACCGCAAGCGCACGAACCAGGACACGAAGGGCCGCGATATGCTGACCGGTATGAGCGAGCGTCCTGGCAAGGTTATTGAGCGCCAGGACGAAGCCGGGATCGAGCGCCAGCGCTCCGGCGAATAGCGACATCGCGCGTCCATGGTCGCCAGCCATGAGAAGCGAGAGCCCGGCACTACTGAGGGCGGCCGCACTGCGCAGATCGGGGGCGGCAAAGGGCGCCGTTCGGGCCTCCTGTCGGAGCGTCACGACGATCGTCTGGGTTGGCTCCGGCGAAAAGTCAGGCTAACGGCGCGACGCGCGCGAGCCTAGCTCTTCATCGCTTCAGGCACGAAGGTCCGCACCGGCGACGCGCCGCTCCAGACGTCGTTCGGGCTGGAGATCTTGCGGCCTTCGATGCGAGTCGTGTCTCCCGGTGGCAGACCCAGCATTCCGACAGTTACGGTACCGTCGAAATGATCCTTGTCGTTGCCGGCGAAATTACCCGGTCGCCAGATCGGCACGATGTCCCAATAGAGCTGATAGCCCCGGTCCAGGAGGTGCGAGATCAGCGCCGTCGACCTGTCACGGCGATAATTGGCCACATGCACCAGCGGCGCGCAGGTTGCGAGTGTCGCTTCCGCGCCGCGCAGCACCTCGATCTCCATCCCCTCGGCGTCGACAACCAGGAGACGGCAATGACGGAGTTCGAAGGAGTCGACCGTGTTGACCGGGACCGCATCGCCTCCTTCCCATTCCTGATCCTTGAGACCGAGGGCAGAGAAGTTGTTTTCGACCGTCGGGCTGAGAATCGGCACGACTATCTGACCCGGCTCCTCGCCGGCTGCCATCAGCGGTGAATACACATTGGTGACGTTGTTGAGGGCGAGGTTCGCGTTGAGCATCTGGTGGACGAGACGCTGGGCCTCCATCGCGATCACCGCGCCGCTGGAGCCGACGGCCTGCGCGAGCGCCAGCGTCGTCGAGCCGATATAGGCGCCGACCTCGACGGCGATATCGCCGGGCTGAAGAATCTCGCGAAACATGTCGAGACGCCCGCCGCAGTACTCGCCATAGAACTCGATCGAGCGGCCGACGAACTGGTCGAAGCGATTGTAGAGGAGGACCCCGCTCTTCACCCTGGCGAGGCGCGCATATCCATCGGGATGGATCGTCGCCAAATCGATCGCGGGTCCGATATTCGCCCCTGATGCCATCACGTGCTCCCCTTCTAGGGCACCCGGTCGGATCGCTGTCTAGGCACCCGGTCCCGCCCCTCAGGATTGGCGGTGCGCCTCTATAACAGATTGATTTCGCGAAGCCAAACACCAGTCGCGCCAGAGACTCCGGTAGGCCCGGAGCAACGCTCTTGCATGCCCTTCCGAATCACAGAGCGGCGACGCCAGCAGCCGGTCGCGGAGCTCCCGGCGCAATCGGCCCCGGAAATCGACGTCTCCCGCCAGGGCCACGGCCCGCGCGACATACTCGTCCGAATCGGCGGCGACCAGATCGCCGAGACCTAGGTGACGCAAGAAGTTCGCGCTCATCCGCCCGAGGAAACGGCGGCCGGCGAGCGTCACCACCGGAACCCCCATCCACAGAGCCTCGAAAGTGGTCGTGCAACCGTTGAAGGGGAAAGGGTCGAGCGCGATATCGATCTCATTCAGCAACGCCAGCTGGGCCATGCGCGGCAGCCGGCCGGCGCGGAGCTCGATCCGGTCGGGCGCGATCCCGTGAGCGGCGAATCGGCTCCGAATCAGCTGGCTGACCTCGGGGCTGGCGAAGCGATTCAGGTACTTCATCAGGAGACGGGATCCGGGAACCGCGTGCAGCACTTGCGCCCAGAGGGCAACGACGGACGGCGTGACCTTCGCCGGGTTGTTGAAGGAGCCGAAGGTGATCCGGCCGGTCGCGGCCGAGGGCGGACGCACCAGCGGCGGAGACCGCGCCGGCGAGGCAAAATTGATGAGGCAAGGCAAACGCACGAGCGTCTCGGCGAAGCGCTCGCTCGTCGAACCCGGCGGGTGGAATTCGCCATCGGTCAGCCAGACATCGACCGCCTGCATGCCGGTGGTGGAGAGATCGTAGAGCGCCACCTGGACCGGCGCCGGCTTGAGGGCGGCGACCTTCGGGCGGTTGTCGGCCGTATGCGGCGCCACGAGCACGAGCACGTCGATCTCGTCGGCTCGGATTCTCGCGGCGATCTGGCGCTCGTCCTCGCCGCTGACCCAGCGCCAACGATCGGCGACGCGGCGAAAGCGCTCGGTCATCGCGTCGCCGCTGCGCGGCGTGGCATAGAGCGTCAGCTCGACTTGGCTGCGGTCGTGCCGCTCGAACGAGGCGATGAGACTGTGCGCTACCGGGTGGTCGCGGAAATCCGCCGAGAGGTAGCCGACGCGTAGCCGACGCTCCGGATCGCTGTCATTGCCATGCGGTGCCGCCTCGGCATAAAGCGGCCTCGCATGGCGCGCTTCCCAGTCGCGAAATCCGCGATAGAGGGCATCATCCGTGACGCCTTCGGCATAGTTCAGCGTGAACAGAAGATTCGAGTGGATCGCCGACTGGCCGGGATTGATCGCAAGCCCGCGACGGAAGCCGACGATGGCCATCTCCGCGCCGCCGAGCGCCTGATGGAGCACCGCCAGGTTCGACCACGCGCCCGCATGCGCCGGCTCGAGCGCGAGCGCGCACGCCAGCGACCGCCGGGCATCGGAAACGCGCCCATCCGCCAGCAGGACCGGACCGGCATTGTTGAGCGCCTCGGTATAGCCGGGGCGCAGCACGAGCGAGCGAGCATAGGAGCTGGCGGCCCGGTCATGGCGCCCGCGCGCCGCTTCGGCGTTGCCGAGATTGTAGGCCCCTTCGACGAAGTCCGGTCGCAGCGCCAAAGCACGGTGAAGCGCCGCGATCGAGGCAAGCAACCATCCACCGGTCTTGAGCGCGCCTGCCACTGCCACATGCAGGTCCGGATCGTCGGGGCGGTTCGCCGCCAGGGCGGTCTCCGCCAGCGCCTCGGCCGGACGCCCCTGCTGGGCCATGAGCAAGCCCATCATCCGCCGGGCGTCCGGATGCTCGGGCATGCTCGCGAGGACCTGGCGATATCCCTTCTCCGCTTCGGCCATCTTGCCTGCTTGATGGGCGGAGACCGCCTCGGCGAAGCCTTCGGCCTCCGCGCTCATGACGACGGCGCGCGATCGAGGAGGAAGCGGATGAAGCGATCCATTCCGTCGCGCGCGCGCCAAGTCTCGCCGGCCGCGACGGCGCCGGCAGCGAAGCCGGGGTAGCCTCCGACGAGCGCCTGCACCGACCTTGCGTAGGCGGCCGGATCATGGCCATCGGCCACTAGGCCGGCCCCTCGGTGAGGGGCCAGCTGATCCGCCATCATCGTATCCGGGGGCACGATAACAGGTCTGCCGAGATACATAGCCTCCTCGAACACGGCCGAGGTTCCCTTGCGGTAGACCAGCGACTGATACGGCAGAAGAATCGCGTCCGCGTCCTCGATCAGCTGATAGTAGCCGTCCTCGCCGATGAAGCCGGTGATCGTCTTGGTGTCGTAGCGCGCGCGCGCGAACTTCTGGAACTCGGCGATGCGTTCGTTGTCCGACTGCCATCCGTTGAGCTGGACCGCGAACTCGACGTCATTCCGTGCCTCGCCGACCGCGCGGATGATATCGGGGAGCAGATGAAAGCCCTTCCGCAGCGTGGCCTCGCCGCAGAACAGAATGCGGCGCTTGGCGCGCGGCGGCCGTTTCGGCCGCACGCGGTCCCGAAACCATCCCGATGCCGGGTTCGGATAGGGCATGACCTCGACCGGAAGCTCGGCCAGCATCTCGAACTCGCGCGCCTGGAGCTCGGAAAGCGTCATCAGCGCGATTTGATGTTGATGGACCCGCAGCTGGTTGAACGCATGGCGGTAGAGGGTCGCGTCGAGCGAGAAGCTTTCGTCGGCGGTAATGCCGGAGACATGGGGGAGCACGATCGCGAGCTTCGACGAGGAGGGCAGCCCGTTCGCGCTCAACCAGCGTGCCAGCCCGAGCAGCATCCGGTTGGTCGCGGTGTGAATGACGACCAGAGCGTCGGACAGATCGACCGTCTCGGAAAGCGAGGTGAGGTCCGCGAAGGCGCGCTCATTGAGGATGAAGTAGTCGTCGAAGTCGGCGATGTACTTGTCCAACGAGCTCCGGATGTAGGGATGGAAGCCGAAATACGGCTCCGCGCCGAGGCGTTCGGCAAGGCTGGGGGTCACGTCCCGGTGCACGAACAGGCGATATGGAACGCCGACGCGCCGCAGCTCAGCGACCAGCCCGAGGTCGAGATTGTAATGGTGGCCGATCGCCGACTGCAGGCCCGGATCGAGGAGAACGACGCGCATGGCCCTGACGCTACGCCGCCGTGACGGCGCTTTCGAGGAAATCCTCGATCGCCGCAACGGACGATGCATTGTCGAAGAGCCCGCTCGATGTTTCGACGATCCCGGCCGAGAGCCGGGCTCGTTCAGCCGGATCGTTGGCGACACGAAGAGCGAGCTCGACATAGTGGTCGAAGTCCTGGGCGACGAGCGCATCGAGACCCGTGAGCCGATAGAAGCCGGCGGTGTGGCGTGCGCGCATGAAGCGGCCGGGCCAGGTGACGATCGGCGCGCCCATGGCGAACGCCTCCAGGCTCGAATGCCCGCCGCTGTAATGGATGGGGTCGAGGACCACATCGGCGGCAGCAAGCAGCGAGAGATAGTCCTGACTGCTTAGATGCGGGAGGACGACGATGCGTCCGGGATCGGCGCCGGCGCTCTCGAGCCGGCGCGTCAGCTGACGCGCCCAGTTCGGATGCCGCCCATGGATGAGAACCAACCTTCCTTGCCGATCCTCGGCGAGAATGCGCGCGATCACCGCGTCGCCTTCCGGATGAAGCTTGAACAGGCTCTGCGGGCAGACATAGAGATGCCCATCCGGAAGCCCGAGCTCGCCGCGCGTCTTCGGCTTCGTCGGCGCTCGCGGGCGGGCGATCCGTATCGTCGGTCCCGGCAACCGCGCCAATCTCTCGACGTAGTGCGCCTCGCCGTCGTCGGGCTCCATGCACGCCGCCGACAGCATCCAGTCGATTGTGCCGAGCCCGGTGGTATCGGGATGACCCCAGCTCATTACCTGCACGGGCGCCAGACGCGCATAGGCGAGAAAGTAGGTCGTCGGCTCCATGCCGATGTCGGGGAAGTAAAGAAGATCGAGCCTGAGGTCCGCGATCGCGCGCCGCGCCTCGGCGAGCCGTGGCGGGAGGCGGAGCACACGATCCGCCGATCGTGCGAGCGACGCCGCCAGCGGGTCGTCGCCATGATCCGGCGCGATCAAGGTGACGTGGAAGCGTCGTCGATCCAGGCTCTCGACCAGGCCTCGGTTGAGCCGACCGATCGTGTGGGTGCGAAGCAGCGTCGAGACGAAGCCGACCGCGATGCGCCCGTGCGGACGGACCGGCCGACGGGCGAGATCTTCCGAGAGCGCGGGACAGGCTGCCCGGTAGAAGCGGCCGATTGCCTCCTGCAGCGGACGGTCGTCGCATCCGTGATAGGCGAGGTAGAAGTTTCCGTGGCCGACCTCGGCGACCGGATCGTCCAGCCGCACGCCAGCGCAGGCCGCCAGGTCCACCGCGACCTGCGTGCGCGCCGCTGCGATCGCCTCGGCCGATTCCGGAATGATCGGCAGCAGCAACGCCCGCTTGACCCTCGCTGAATCAAGGCCTCTGTCGCTCGCGATCCGATCATAGAGGGCACGCGCCTCCTCGGTCCGTCCCTGGTCGCGAAAAACCCCGGCGAGATTGAGCCTCGCTTCGGGAATGCGATCCGCGATGGCAGAGAAGGCCTGAGCCGCCTCGTCGAGACGGGCCAGCTGAAAGAGCGCGTTGCCGCGATGGAAAGCCGCGGCCGGATGAGTGGGCGCGCGGTCGAGCAGGGCGAGCGCCTCGCGCGGCCTTCCGGCAGCAAGCGTGCTCGCGCCGGCGGCGACCAGCGCCTCCGGCAGATCGGCCCGCAGCGCGAGGGCGCGCCTGAAATCTCCTTCGACGACCCAGGCCTGCGCGAAGCCCGGGTCGAGCGCGAGGGTACGGTGAAGCGGTCCCGTCGCCTTCGCGCCGAGCGCCAGGGCAAGGGCGAAGTGCAGCTCCGGAATCTCGTCGTCGAGAGCGAGCGCCCGGCGGTGCGCCAGGATCGAGGGCACAGGCTCGCCGGTCTCGGCCAGCAGCGCGCCGAGATTGGCCCAGGCATCGGGAAGTCCCGGCTCGGCCGCGAGCGCCCGCCGGTAGCTCGCGCGGGCCGCCTGCCTGTGCCCGAGGCGACGTCGCGCGTTGGCGAGATTGTTGTTGAGGATGGCGTCTTCCGGCCGGGCGCGGACGGCCCGCCCGATCAGATCGAGCGCGCGGCCGGCGTCGCCGCGCTCGAGCGCGATCAACCCGAGATGATGGAGCGCATCGACGTGCGCGGCATCGCGATCAAGGACGGCACGATACCGGGTCTCCGCCTCGGCGAGCCGCCCGGCGCGATGCAGCATCAGAGCTTCGGCAAAGACCTCGCTCATGCGGAGGTGCACCAGCTGCGCCACATCTGGCGGTACGCCGCCTCGATCGAGCGCGCGTAGCCCGCGGCGTCGCAGATCGCCGACTCCGCGAAGCGCTTGCCGAGAGTCTTGCGGAGCTCGGCGAGGCGGGGGCGATCCTTAGCCAGGGCGACCGCGGTCGAGACGTAGCCCTCGTCGCTCTCGGCCACGAGATCCTTGAGGCCGACTGCCGGTAGAAGAGTCGCACCGTAGCGTCCGAGAAGACGGTCGCCCGCGCGCGTCACCACCGGCACGCCGAGCGAAAGCGCCTCGCAGGTGGTGATGACGCCGCTATAGGGAAGCGGGTCAAGCGCGATGTCGATCTGTCCGTAGGCGGAGAGATGCTGCGCGCCGTCGTCGATCCAGGGCAGCGCCTCGACTCTGGCGAGGTCCAGCCCCGCCGCCGCCGCCCGGACGAAGAGCGCGTGTCGCGCGTCCACGTCAGCGAAAGCCATGCCCTTGAGGATGAGCCGTGCCTCGGGCAATGCCACCAGGATTCTTCCCCACAGAGCGAGAGCGCGGTCGGAGAGCTTAGCGGGCTGGTTGAAGCTGCCGAAGGTGACGGGCTCGCCGCGCGACGTCGGGCCTGATGCGATGGTGGGCGTCGGCCGAAGCGGCCAGTAGCAGAACGCGAGCGGGAGGCTGACGACCGTTTCGCTGAACCACGAGGCGGAGCCCGGCGGCGTCAAGCGATCGTCGCCGACCATCCACGGCACGGCGTCGAGGCCGAAGCTGCCCATCGGCAGCAGATTGACCTGCACCGGCGCAGGTCGGCGGGCTAGCGCCAGAAGCCGCGAGCCGGGCGGATAGCCATACATGTCGGCGACCACGTCGATTCGATCCGCGCGGATCTGCTCGGCCAATGCCTGGTCGTCGAGGCTGGCCGTGTCGCGCCAGAGATCGGCGAGCTCGCGGAAACGTCGCGTCACGTTGTCAGGGCGAACGACGTCCGAGTAGCAGACGATCTCGACGGCCTGCCGATCATGTCCTTCGACCAGCGGCAGCAAGGTGACCGCCGCCGTATGCGCGCGGAACCCTTCGACGGCGACATAGCCGACGCGAAGCCGACGCTCCGGATCGGGCACCGTTATGGCAGGACTCTCCGCGAGCGGACGCGCGAAGCGCGCGTCCCATGCGCGCTGCTCCCCGAGGATCGCCTCGGGGCCGACCTCCGAAAGGCAGTTGAGCGTGAGAATCAGGCCGGCGTGAACGTCAGCCCGATCGGGATCGACGGCAAGCGCTTGCCGATAGGCCGATGCCGCTCCCCGGGCGTCGCCCGATAGGTGCAGCGTCCAACCCAGGGCTTCGAACGCGACCACGTTCCCGGGCTGCAGCGCCGCGGCTCGTCGGAAGGAGACGATGGCGCGCATGAGCGCACCGGCGCCGCGGACGACAAGGCCGAGATTCTGCCAGAGGCCGGAGCCGGCGGGCTGGATCGCGAGGGCACGCCGAAGCAGGCGGGCAGCCGATGTCGAGTCGCCCTTTCCATGAAGATGCGTTGCCCAATTGTTGAGGGCGTCGACCGCCTGCGGATCGAGCATCAAGGCTCGGCCGAAGGAGACCGTCATGGGCGCGGCAAAGCCGAGTTCGATCCAGGCAGCCGGGGTGTCGGGTGCCAGGGAGAGGCTGCGTTTCAGGGCGACCGCGGCTGCGGCCGGCTTCCCCACGCGGCGCAGAGCCCGTCCATGATTGGCATGGGCGATGGCGTTGGCCGGCGCCGCCGCGACCGCCTGGTCGAGAAAGGCCGCGGCGAGCTCGGGCGATCCCGCCTCCAACTCGAGCGCGCCAAGCAGCTGGAGGGCATCCGGCTGGCTGCGATCGAAGGAGAGAACGCGACGATAGATGCGGCGCGCTTCCGCCAACCGGCCGGCGCTGTGATGCGCGAGTCCCTCCGCCAGCACCTCGGCAACCGTCGGCATGACGGCCGGTGTAGCCCGAGTCGGCTGACGAGGCCAAGCGCCGGCCGTGACATCATCCCGCCCCAGGCCTTAGCTTGCCGCCAATGATCCGGCCGCATCCCTTCGCCGACCGCCCCTATCAAGGCAGGCGCTTTCTCGTGACCGGCGCCTCCGGTCTTTACGGCAGGAACCTAGTTCCGCGGCTGCTTGCGCTTGGCGCCGAGGTCCGGACCACCTCACGCGTTCCGCCCGAGCCGGCGCTTCAGAGCAGCGAGCACATGCTCGGGGACCTGACCGAGCGCAGCTTCGCCGACGCCGCCACGCAGGGGATCGACGCCGTGTTTCATCTCGCGGGACGGCGAGGCTCGATCGGGCTTCAGACCGCAAAGGCCGCGACCATGCTCGGCGAGAACGCGTTGATCTGCCTCAACACGCTGTCCGCCGCCCAGCGTGCCGGCGTGAAGGCCCTGGTTTACGTCTCGACCGTTACGGTCTACCCGCCGATGGCCGTCTACCGGGAGGATCTGGTCTGGTCGGCGAACCCGCATCCAGGCGACCAGTACGCCGCCTGGGCGAAGCGCATCGCCGAGAAATACGTCGAAGCGCTCGCGATCGAACATGGCTTCGCCGACGTTGCGATCGTCCGGCCGGTCAACACCTTCGGCCCCTTCGACGACTTCGATCCCAAGACCGCGCTCGTGGTACCGGCCCTGATCGGACGAGCGGAACGCCGTGAAAGCCCTTTCGTCGCGTGGGGAGATGGCTCGGCGGTCCGCGACTTTCTTTATGTCGACGATGCGGTCCGTGGGCTGCTCCTGGCCTACGAGATGGGGCTCGGACAAGGCGCTATCAACCTCGGAAGCGGGACGGGCTACAGCATCCGAACAGTCGTCGAGACAGTCCTGGCCGCGACCGGCCATCCCGGACCGATCGCCTGGGACCCGACGAAGCCGGGCGGGGAGCCGTCTAAAGTCGCTGACATGGCGAGGGCGAGGGCGATTCTGGGGTTCACGCCGGAGACGAGCTTCGACGAAGCGATCGCACGTACGGTCGCTTGGTACCGCGATCACATCAGATAGGGCAACTGGCCCGGGCTTTGCCTATCTGATATGGATGACCGATTGTGGATTGACGAGGCGATGGACCAAGCGCCGGAGCTAAACGCGACAGAAGCTGTGCTGAAAGTGGGCTTGGCCCAAATCAACAACAGCTTCTCTGGACAGAACTATCTGCCTTACGCGACCGGGCTGCTGCAGGCCTATGTCGAGCAGCATGCCGCTCGTCCCGAGCGATTCCAATTCCTCCTGCCACTCTACAAGCGCATCCCCGTCGACGCCGCGGTCGCACAGCTCCTCGACGCCGATGTCGTCGGCTTCAGCCTCTACGTCTGGAACGAGCGCCTGACGCTCGAGATCGCGCGCCGGCTGAAGGCCAAAAAGCCGAGCACTCTCATTATCTTCGGAGGGCCCCAGGTTCCCGACAAGGCGGAGGGATTCCTTCGCGCGCACCCTTTCATCGACGTGGTCTGCCATGGCGAGGGCGAACAGACGTTTCTCGACCTGATCGAGCGCGCCCACACCCGCGACTTCACCGGAATCCAGGGGACCAGCTTCATCGACGCCGAGGACGGCTTCATCAGCCAGCCCCGCTCAAGCGCTTGCGCGAGATCGCCACCGTCCCGTCTCCCTATCTGGAAGGGACGTTCAAGCCACTGATGGCCGCCAATCCGGACGAGGTCTGGATCGTCCTTTGGGAAACCAACCGGGGCTGCCCTTTTCAGTGCACCTTCTGCGACTGGGGCTCGGCCACCCAGAGCAAGGTCTTCCAGTTCGACCTTCCTCGCCTGAAGAAGGAGCTCGACTGGTTTTCCCAGCATCGGATCGAGTTCATTTTCTGCTGCGATGCCAATTTCGGCATTCTTCCGCGGGATGTGGAGATCGCCCAGGCCGCCGCGGAGAACAAGCGTGTTCTCGGCTATCCGAAGGCCCTTTCCGTTCAGAACACGAAGAACGCGACCGAGCGGGCCTACGCCACCCAGAAGATCCTGTCCGACGCTGGCCTCTCGAAGGGTGTGGCCCTGGCGCTGCAGAGCGTCGACATGCACACGCTCGAAGCGATCAAGCGCCAGAACATCTCGCTCAGCACCTATGAGGAGCTGCAGAAGCGCTTCACGCGCGACCGCGTCGCCACATACTCCGACCTGATCCTGGGCTTGCCCGGCGAGACCTATGAAAGCTTCGCCAACGGCATCGCCCGCGTGATCGAGGGCGGCCAGCACAACCGCATCCAGTTCAACAACCTCTCGATCCTGCCTAACGCCGAGATGGGCGATCCGGCCTATCAGGCGAAGTACGGCATGCAGCTGATCGAGACCAAGATCATCAACGTCCACGGCTCGCTCGAGGAAGACATCGACGGCATCGCCGAGATGCAGCAGATGGTGGTCGCCACCGCGGCCCTGCCGCCTGCCGACTGGCGCCGCGCCCGAGTGCTCGCCTGGACCACGGCGCTCTTGCATTTCGACAAGTTGATCCAGATCCCGCTCGTCGTCGCGCATGAAGTCTCCGGGCTGGGTTATCGGACCTTGCTGGATGCCTTCGTCAATGCCGACCCGGCCAAGTATCCGCTCATTGCAGAGATCGGCGCGTTCTTCGAGAACGAGGCCAAGATCATCCAGGCGGGCGGCCCCGAACTGCACTATGCGCCGGAATTCCTCGGCATCTGGTGGCCGGCCGACGAGTTCATGTTCATCAAGCTGACGCATGACAAGAAGATCGAGGCGTTCTTCGCCGAGGCCCGACAGCGCCTTCTCGATCTGTGGAGCGAACATGGCTCGCCCGCGCCCTTCGCTCCGGTCGAGGATGCCTTCAAGCTCAACCGCGTGCTGCTGAGCCAGCCCTTCGTCTTCGATGATGCCGAGATCACCCTCGAGCACGACATCTGGCGGTTCTTCCGCGGCATCCTCCAGGGTGAGCCGGAAGCGCTGAAGACCAAGCGTTCGGCCTACAGGATCGAGCGCTCGAAAGAGGCCTATGCCGATTTCGCGACTTGGTGTCGCGAGATCGTCTGGTACGGTCATCGCCGGGGCGCCTACTACCACTCGGGACAGCTGGTCGAGGTCGAGACCGAGACCGAATTGGCCGGGCATTATTAGCCCGGCTGCCCGGCAGGATTTGCCGGGCCACGCGCCCACCCGCCGTCTTCCCTGCCGTTTCTCAGGTTCGGTCGCTGGCCCAGGGCTTGCTTCTCCAGCCCTGCCCTCACTCTGCCCAGCGGACCTCACATGGATCTCCAGGCCCTCGACGCGGCGTTCTTTCAGGCCTCGTCCCGCCCGCAGCGCGGCGAGACTCCGGATGATTCGGGCCGGCTGTTCTCGGCCGAGTTGAACCAGGCGCTGAACGAGCGCCGGCGCGAGACCGACCCGCGGCCCGCCAACGCCCGCTCCGAAGACCGGCGAAACGACCACTCGGATCGGTCTCGCCGCAACGATACGGCCGAATCCCGTTCCCGCCGCTCGACGGAAGCCTCGGATCGCCCGAACGATCGCCGCGACACCGAGCGCGCCGAGACCATCGAGGAACCGGAGACCTCGGCCGAGGCGCCGCCGCCGCCTGAAACGTCAGAAGACGCTGTCGCGGACACCGCCGACGAGGCCGCGGCCGCACCGGCCGAGCCCGTCGTCGCTGCCCCGCAGCCTCCGGTCGAGGCCCCGGCGGTCCCCGCCGCGACGGCCGCCGTCGTTATCCCGGCCCCGGTTCCGGCAGCCGACGTCCCGGTCGAGGCGGTTGCCGCACTCCCCGCCGAAACCGACGTCATCGCCGCCCCCGCCAGCTTGGTTTCGCCGCAGTCCGCGGCTGTTACATCCGCACCGACGATTCCGGTCTCGCCGGATCAGACGGCGGCCAGCACGCCGGCCCCGGACGTCACGCCGGCCCCCTCGGCGCCAGCACCCGTCGTCGCCGACGCCCCGGCGCCAGAGGTGAACACTGTCGCGCAAGTCGCCCCTGCCCCGGTCTCGAACCAGCCGACCGCGCCCGCTGCCGCGACGCCCGGCCCG
>Ga0194132_10001923_pt1 | contig 40667 bp, 41 predicted proteins | sample TA2KigOf80mmetaG_FD_148612 | JGI IMG/M metagenome (GOLD analysis project Ga0194132, IMG submission 148612) | Freshwater microbial communities from Lake Tanganyika, Tanzania - TA2015054 Kigoma Offshore 80m | ecosystem: Environmental > Aquatic > Freshwater > Lake | place: Tanzania: Lake...
GGCGTCGCCCACGAACTCGCCGATGATCATTGCGCCGGTGATGGAGCCGCCGGCCCTGCCGCCGATGTTCTTGATGTCTGCCACGTCGCTCTCGTACTGCCGCTTGAAGTCCGGGTGCATCGGCAGCTGCCAGATCCGCTCCCCTGCCCGCTTGCCAGCCGCGACCACCGCGTCCACCAGCTTCTGGTCGTTGCCGAACGCGCCGGTGTAGTGGTTGCCGAGGGCGACGACCATCGCGCCAGTCAGTGTCGCCGCATCCACGATGCGCTTGAGTCCGATGCTCGCGGCATAGGAGGCGGCGTCGGCCAGGACGAGCCTGCCTTCGGCGTCGGTGTTGTCCACCTCGATGGTCTTGCCGTTCATGGCTTTCACGACGTCGCCAGGACGTTGGGCCGAGCCCCCTGGCATATTCTCCGTTGCGGGGACGATGCCGACCACGTTGATACGCGGCTTGAAGTGGGCGATGGCCTTCATCGCGGCGATGACAGCGGCGCCGCCAGACATGTCGCCTTTCATCTCGCCCATCTTCTCGGAAGGCTTGAGGGAGATGCCGCCGCTGTCGAAGGTGATGCCCTTGCCGAGCAGGCCGAGGTTATTGTCCTTGTCATCCGGGTCGCCGTCGTAGCGCAGCATGATGAACCGGGGCGGCTCGGCGCTGCCCTGGGCGACGCCAAGCAGCGCGCCCATGCCCATCTCCTTCATCCTCGACCTGTCGAACACTTCCAGTTGCAGACCGGACTCGCGGGCCACATCCAGCGCCACCTCGGCCATGCGTGTGGGCGTCATCGTGTTGGCGGGTTCGTTGGCCATGTCACGGGCCAGGTTCGTGGCCTCGGCCAGCACTTTGCCCTCCGATATGCCTGCCTCGAGCTCTTTTGCCTTGCGGGCGTCGGCCTCGACGATGCTGACCTCTTCGATGTCCCGTCCGTTCTCGTTCGGTTTCTTGTACTTGTCGAACCGGTACAGGCCGAGCACCAGACCCTCGGCGATGGCGCGACCGCACTCGCGGGCGTCTAGGCCGCCGATGTCCGCGCCGTGGGCGATGGTCGCGAAGCGGCGCACGCCCTTGCCGCGCAGGTAGCGTGCCGACTCCGCCGCCACCGAGCGCACGCCGTCCAGATTGAAGTCGCCGCTCTTACCAAGGCCTGCGACCACGACCCGCTCCGGCGTCATCTTGCCCAGGGTATGGATGAGCGCTTGTTCGCCCGCCTTGCCGCGGATTTCACCGTCTTCGATGAGTTTGGAAACAGCGCCGCCCAAGGCACGGTCCACCGCGCCCGTCGCGCCTCCTGGTTTCTTGACTCCATCGAATAGATTGACCACTACGGCGGCGGCCGCCTGTTGCGTGATGTCGCCCGCTATTACTTTTATCTCCATGCTGCCTCCCATGCGCTCCCGAAGCTGCGGCGAGCGCCCCATTATATTCGACCGCCCGGCGGACTTGCCACGCCACGCGCTCTGTTATAATCGCGGTCGGTCTTACCCTCGCGGAATGCACACCGAGGCGGTGAAACAGCGGTTCCGCCTTACTTGAGGAAAGGGGTATCCACATGGCTGGACTGAAGAAGGGCCGCAAGGAACAACAGCTCTTCGAGAAGGCCCGTAAATACCTGCCAGGCGCCAATCTTGGCAACCTCGGCGGCGACGCGGTCATCGCCAGGGGGAAGGGCAGCCACATCTGGGACGTGAGCGGCAACGAGTACGTGGACTACCTGCTCGGCTCCGGCCCCATGATTCTCGGCCATGCCCACCCCGAGGTGGTCAAGGCCGTCCAGGAGCAACTCGAGGACGGCACGACGTTCTTCGCCAACAACGAGCATGCCATCCTGCTGGCCGAGGAAATTTCCAAGGCCATGCCCTGTGCAGAGAAGGTGCGCTTCAGCAGTACAGGCACCGAGGCCACGCTGTACGCGATGCGCGCGGCGAGGGCCTTCCGGCGCCGCGACAAGATCCTCAAGTTCGAGGGTGGCTTCCATGGCATGAACGACTACTCGCTTATGAGTATCTGGCCGAGTGAGCTCAAGCCCTTCCCGAAGGCCGTCCCAGGCTCGGCGGGCATCCCCAAGGCCGTGCAAGAGACGATGCTCATCGCTCCGTTCAACGACCTGGAGACTGCCACCGCCATCATCGAGAAGCACCACGACGAGCTGGCAGGCGTCATCGTCGAGCCGTTCCAGCGCCTGCTTGCGCCGAAGCCGGGGTTCCTCGCAGGGCTGCGCGAGGCGACGAAGCGGTACGAGATACCCCTCATCTTCGACGAGGTGGTGACCTCATTCCGGTTCGCCTACGGCGGCGCGCAGGAGTACTACGGCGTCGTGCCGGACATCGCCGCGCTGGGCAAGGCCGCCGCGGGGGGCTTCCCGCTCACCGCGGTCGCGGGCCGCGAGGAGATCATGGCCCACTTCGACAACAACGCTGTCCAACCCGCCGACTACATGCCACAGATCGGCACGCTGAGCGGCAACCCCATCGCCGCCACAGCGGGCCTGGCCACGCTCAAAGTCCTCAAGCGCCCCGGCACCTACGAGAAGATGTTCGCCATCGGCGGCCAGGTCAGGCGCGGCCTTCAGCAGATGCTGGACGAGGCCGAGATACCGGCAACGGTCGCGGGAGAGGATGTCCTCTTCGACGTGTACTTCACCGACCAAGAGATCGCGGACTACCGCTCGACCTTGAAGGCGGACGCCAAGATGCCGGGCAAGTTCAACCAACTCATCCGCGAGCGCGGCATTTTCAAGGGCGCCAGCAAATTCTACCTCTCCGCCGTCCACACGCAGGAGGACGTTGACCGTACCCTGGACGCCTTCAAGTCCGCCATCGAAGTCCTTGGCGACTAAGCGGCGGGTCCTCGGGCCAGAGTCCTATGTCCCACCACCTCAGGGGGTGACACCATGAGCGCGGGAACAGGCGCGGTCAAACTCATCAGCGACGGAACGTTTCTTCTCGACGGCGGCGCCGTCTTCGGCCAGGTGCCGAAGGTGCAGTGGGAGCTGCATAGCAAGCCAGACCGGCGCAACCGCATCCGGCTCGGCCTGAACTGCCTGCTCATCCAGGCCGGGGGCCACAACATCCTCGTTGACACCGGCGCGGGTTCTAAGCGGCTCGACAAGTTCAAGGATTCCCTTGGCCTCAATGGCAACAAGCTGCTCAAGGGGCTGAAGGACCACGGCCTCGGTGCGCGCGACATAGACATCGTGGTGCTGACCCACCTGCATTTCGACCACAGCGGCGGCTGCACCAAGCTCGACCGCAGCGGCGAAGTCCTGCCCACCTTCCCCAAGGCCAAGCACCTCATCCAGAAGTCTTGCTGGGACGAGGCCGCCAAGCCCAACGAGCGGGCCAAACCCGCCTTCGACCCCGACGACTTCATGCCTCTCCAGGAGAGGGGCCTGGTGACGCTGCTGGACGGCGATACCCAAGTTGCGCCGGGGGTGAAGGTGAAGATGACCGGCGGCCACTGCTCCGGCCACCAGGTCGTGCTAGTGGAGCACGGGAGCGAGCGCATCGCCTTCGCTGGCGACCTCATCCCCACGCCGCACCACCTTCCCCTGCCCTGCATCTCCGCCTACGACCAAACGCCCAACGCCACTATGGACAGCAAGCGGGAACTCCTGGAGATGGCGACGAAGGGCGGATGGCTGGTGGTGTTCGGCCACGCGGCGGAGCAGCGGGCTGGCTATGTCGAGTACCGCAACGGCCGTGTCCAAGTCCAGCCGGTGGAGATGTAGAGCTAACCCACCTCGGCCCGGACCTCTTCTCCCCGACGTTCCACCAGCCGCGCTGCCGTGAGGCGGTTCGACAGTGGCACGCCGCTGTCGCAGACCACCCGCACGTAATTGTCGGTCAGGCCCGACCACAGGCCGTGCTCGCCACGCTCCCGCTCCTCCCACAGCACGGGCCGCGTCTGGCCGAGCAGCCCGTCCCGGAAATCGGCGGCCTGCTGCTGTGCCAGCGCCATCAGCGCTGCCACCCGCATGGCCTTCGCGTCTGCGTCCACGTGGCCGTCGAAGTGGACCGCGCTGGTGCCGGGCCGCGCCGAGAACGGGAAGACGTGCAGGTCGGCGAACCCCACCTCGCGGCACAGGGCCAGCGTCTCCTCGAACAGCCCGTCCGTCTCACCGGGGAAGCCGCAGATAACATCCGCAGTGATGGAGGCATACGGCAGTCCGGCGCGTACTCGCGACACCGCATCCGCATACTGCCTCGCCGTGTAGCGGCGGCGCATGCGCTTGAGCACCGCGTCACTGCCGCTCTGCAGCGGCACGTGGAAGTGGGGGCACAGCCTGGGGTCGGACCATAGGGCAAGCAACTCGCCATTCATCTCCTGTGGTTGGAGCGACGACACCCGTAGCCGCGCGATGTCCGTCTCGGAGAGGATGCGGCGCACCAGACCGGCCAGGTTGATGCTGGGGAGGTCGAAGCCATAGGTGCCGAGCTGCGTGCCGGTCAACACGGTCTCTTTGTATCCATCGGAGACGTATCGGCGAATCTGTGCCAGCACATGCTCCGGCGGCACACTGCGCTCTCTTCCCCGCACCTTCGGCACGATGCAGTAGGCGCAGACCTGGTCGCACCCCTCCTGTATCTTAACCATGGCCCGCGTCCGCAATGCTCGGGGGCTGAGGGCGACCTCTTCGGCTCCAACGGCGCATGGGACAGGCGACTCGCCGCACCGATCGGCGATGCGGCGTGCCAGGGTCGGCTTGTCGGCGTTGCCGACGACCAAGTCCACCTCGACGAGGCGGCGCAGGTCGTCGGGAGCGCGCTGTGCGTAGCAGCCCGTGGCGACGATGGTAGCGTTCGGGTTGCGCCGCCGCGCCGCGCGCAGGGCGTGGCGGGCCTTGCGGTCGGCGATGTGGGTCACGGTACACGAGTTCACCACGTACACGTCAGCTGCCTCACCGTCGGGGACGAGCGTGTACCCCAATGCCTTCAGCTCGCGGGCCAGGGCGGCCGAATCCGCCTGGTTCAGCTTGCAGCCGTGGGTTTCGATGGCAACGGTGGCGGCTACGCGCGGGGCAGGTGAGGCCATGCCACGTATCTTACCCCGTAACGAGTGCCGCGTCAGTACGAGGGTGTGGCGGTTGCGATGTTGCTTGGGTACCTAGAACCACGAGGCATGGACGCTGGGAAGATAGCTGATACATTGTGCGCGGTCTTGACTTTGGCGTACTTCGCTGGTTGGCGCCACCTTTGGCTCGCAGAAGCAGCTAATCTGGCTAAGGGGAACCGTCCCCATCTTGCTATAATGCACCGTTCGACTTGAACATTTCTTGAACATCGGCCAATTCGCTCATACATCGCAGACCTTGTTCAAGAAAGGAGTGGTATGAAGAATCGCGTAGCCGTAACCGGCATCGGCATCGTCAGTCCCTTGGGTCTGGACGTCAAGACCTCTTGGGACGGCCTGGCTGCCGGGCGCTCTGGGGTGGACCGTATCACAGCCTTCCCGCTGGATGGCCTGGAGACTACCATCGCGGCGGAGGTGAGGGGGTTCGACCCTGCGGCCTATGTGGGGCCGAAAGAAGCCCGGCGCATGGACCGGTTCGTGCAACTCGCCGCCGCTGCCACATTCGAGGCGGTCACGACCTCCGGCCTGAAGATAGATGCCACCAACAGCGGCCGCGTTTCCGTGATGATTGCCAGCGGCATCGGCGGCATCATCACCCTGGCCGAGCAGATCGGCGTTCTCAAGGAGAAGGGCCCCTCCCGCGTTAGCCCCTTCCTGGTGCCCATGATGCTGCCCGACATGGCATCGGGCCGCGTCTCGATGCTTGTCGGGGCCAAGGGGCCGTGCGTCGCCACCGTCTCGGCCTGCGCCAGCGGCGCCGACGCCATCGGCTATGCCTTTGAGATGCTACAGTGGGGCGACGTGGATGCGGTCATCGCGGGCGGCAGCGAGGCGGCCATCTGCCCCATCGGCGTGGCGGGCTTCAACGCCTGCCAGGCACTCTCCAAGCGCAACGACGAGCCGCAGAAGGCCTCACGGCCCTTCGACGCGCAGCGCGACGGCTTCGTGCTCGGCGAGGGCGCCGGCATCCTCATCATGGAGACGATGGAACACGCTGTGGCCCGCAACGCCAACGTGCTCGCCGAGGTGGTCGGCTACGGCGCCACCGCGGACGCCCACCATATCACCCAGCCCGCTCCCGAGGGCGAGGGCGGTGCCAGAGCCATGAAGCACGCCCTCCAGGTCGCCGGCCTCCAGCCCGAGGAGATTGACTACATCAACGCGCACGGCACCTCCACGCCCATGAACGACAAGTTCGAGACGATGGCCATGAAGACCGTCTTCGGCGAGGAGGCCTACAAGATCCCCATCAGCTCTACCAAATCCATGACCGGCCACCTCCTCGGCGCGTCCGGCGCGCTGGAGGCGGCTGTATGTGTGCTAGCCATCCGGCATGGCATCATCCCACCCACCATCAACCTGGAGAACCCCGACCCCGATTGCGACCTCGACTACACGCCCAACCTGGCCAAACGCGGCCAGGTGCGCACGGCCATGAGCAACTCCTTCGGCTTCGGCGGCCACAACGCGTCGCTTATCTTCCAGGCCCCGCAGAACTGAAGCTGGGCCGCGTCGCGTGACCCAGAGGCGGATGGATACGGCAGCCAGGCCCTGGCGGGCAAGGCCCGCGCCGCCCCCGGGTTTCGCCGACTCCCTCGGCCTCTCGCCTTTTTACGCGCACCTTCTGTACAACCGCGGCGTCCGCAGCCTGGACGACGTGGAGACCTACCTGGCTGGCGACCGCCGCCACCTCCACGATCCCATGCTGCTGCCCGACATGACCGCCGCCGTAGGCCGCCTCGCCTTGGCGCTGGAGCGGCGCGAGGCCATCGCGGTGTACGGCGACTTCGATACCGACGGCGTCACGGGGACGGCCCTGCTGTGCCAGGCGCTGCGCGAGCTGGGGGCCGCTCCCCTGCCCTACATCCCCGACCGCACCGACGAGGGCCACGGCCTGAACGCGCCTGCCGTGCGCGGCCTCCGGGAGCGCGGCGCGACCGTGCTCGTCACCGTGGACTGCGGCACTGCGTCCGGAGATGAGATCGCCCTCGCCTCGTCTCTGGGCATGGATACCATCGTCACCGACCACCACAGCCCGCCAGCAGGATTGCCGTCGCCCGTCGCCTTGGTCAACCCGCACCGTGAAGACGCGACGTACCCATACGACGGACTGACCGGCGCGGGCCTCGCCTTCAAGCTGGCCGGGGCGCTATTCGCCCGGCTGGGCCGCCCGTGGCCGGGCCATCTGCTGGAGTTGGCCGCCCTCGGCACCGTGGCCGACGTCGCCCAGCTTACCGGAGAGAACCGCCACATCGTCAAGCTCGGCCTGGAGCGGCTCCGTCAGACCAGAAACACAGGTATCAGGGCGCTCGCCGCTGCTGCCAAAGCCCGGCTCGATACCCTCGACACGGAGGCGCTTTCCTTCAACATCGTCCCCCGGCTCAACGCGGCCGGGCGGCTTGGCGATGCCAGCGTGAGCCTCAGGCTGCTGACCACGGCCGACCCTGGCGAGGCCGCCGCCATCGCCGCCACCCTCGACCAGATGAACGCTCGCCGCCAGCAGCTCACCGAGGACAGTATGGCCCAGGCCAGGCGGCAAGTCGAGGAGCAAAACCAAGCGGGGATGCCCGTCATCTTCGTTAGCAGGCCCGACTGGCTGCCCGGCCTCCTCGGCCTCATCGCGGGCAGGCTGGCCGAGCAGCACCACCGGCCTGCCGTGGCCATGCTCATGGAGAGCAACACTTGCCGCGCCAGCGTCCGCAGCATCCCCGGCCTCGACATCATCGCCGCTCTCAACGACACCGGTGCGCCGTTCGTGCGCCTCGGCGGCCACCCCAAGGCGGCGGGTTTCACCATCGCCACCGCCGACTTGGAGCCGTTCCAGCATTCGCTCGCCGCCATCGTCCGCGGGCGCCTCGACGGCCAGGCGGGCGGGCCTTTCCTCGACTATGACTGCGAAGTCGCCCTGGGGCTGGTGGACCACAACACCGTCGCCTTCGTCCAGTCGCTCGCCCCCTTCGGCGCAGGCAACCCTGAACCCCTGTTCGTCAGCCGTGGCGCCCGCGTGGTGGACGCGCGGCTCGTCGGCGCCGACGGCAAGCATCTCAAGATGCGCGTCAGCCAGGGAGGCGGCATCCTGGACGCCATCGCCTTCCGCCAGGGGCCGCGTTACGCCTTCTTGCCCAGACAGGTGGACCTGCTCTACACCGTCGGCCTTGACGACTGGAGCGGCCAGCCACGACTGCAGCTCCAAGTGGTGGACTTCCGCCAACCGGGGTAAGACGTCCCCGCTATGCCCGCTGGCCGCGCTCCCGGCGTCGGCGCTCGGCGCGAGAGCCGTGCGGCTTGGCGGCCTCAACGACGGCCGTCTCCTCCGCAGTCCGCGGCACCCACCGCGCCTTCCAGGCAAGCAGCGGCACCGTGATGGCCAGGACGAGCAGCGCGATGTAGTGCGCCTCTTGCATCCCCAGCGCCCATATCTTGTCCTCACGGGCGAAGGTCACCGCGAAGCGGCCCAGCGCGTAGAGCGCCAGGTACAGAGCGAACAACATGCCGGCCGGCTGGAGTCTGCCCCGAAGGTTCCAGACGACGGCCAGCGCAATCATGTTCCACAGTATCTCGTAGGCGATGACGGGCTGCACGGACACGCCGATGCCGTTAGCGCAGTTCGCGGCAAGGCTCTGCGGGTGCGTCCACGTGAACCCAATGAACCAGTCGGTGGCCTTGGCGCAGTGCTCGCCGTTGGCGATGTCGCCGAGCCGCCCGATGGTCTGCGCCACCAGCATGGCCGGCGCCGTCAGGTCGGCGATGAGGCCGATGGGATGCTTGGCGATACGCGCGTAGATGACGCCGCCGATGAAGCCGCCCAGGATGCCGCCCCACACGCCGACGCCGCCGCTCCAGATGGCGAACATCTGGCCCACGTTGCCGGAGTACAGGCCCCAGTGGTCTATGACGTGGACGACCCGCGCGCCGATGAAGCCGCCGATGATGGCCCACAGCGCGATGGAGTAGATGGTGTCCGAGGACACGCCCTTCATCGGCCCCCACCGGCCCACGAGGTACACCGCCGCGGCCACGCCCAGGAAGCTGAACAGGCCGTGCCAGGCGATGACCCAGTCTATGCCAGCCTTTGCCGATACTAAGTTCGGGCCGATGCCGATCTCAATCATCCGTTGTCCCCTACCCTCAACTCTGTTCCCTTACCCCATCACAGTCCGGCGGATTCTACGAACGTGCGCATCCGGTGTCAAGGACGCGCACGGGCTCCGGAGGCCCTCGGACCGTGTGGTAGAATTGAAGGATACCATGTACGACGCAGTTGATGGTTTCCTTGGCCACATGAAGGTCGAGCGTGGCGTCTCCCCCCATACCCTGTCCGCGTACCGCAACGACCTCAGGCAGCTCGCCGGCTTCCTCACCAAGCCCTCCAAGGGACGCAGCCGCCGGTCCGACTGGGGCCAGGTGGACGAGCAGGACCTGACCGCCTACGTGCTCATGCTCCATAGCAGCGGCTACTCCGACGCCACCCGCGCCCGCAAGGTGGCCTCCGCCCGTTCGTTCTTCGGCTTCCTCCACGACGAGGGCGCCATCCCCAAAGACCCCACCGAGTACCTCAAATCGCCACGCCTGGGCCGCTCGCTGCCCAGCGCCCTCACCATCGAGGAGATGGAGAAGCTGCTAGAGTCTCCCAACGGCTCGGCGCCGGAGGCGTGGCGAGACCGCGCCATGCTCGAACTGCTCTACGCCTGCGGGATGCGCGTCTCCGAACTCGTCTCGCTCGACGTGGACGCCGTGGACCTGCAGGAGGGGTTCGTCCGCTGCTTCGGCAAGGGCGCAAAGGAGCGCATCATCCCCATCCACCCCGATGCCGTGAACATCCTGAACGGCTATATCAATCAGGCCCGGCCCCGGCTGGCGTCGGCCAAGTCGGGCAAGGCGTTGTTCCTCAACCACCGGGGCGCGCGGCTCACGCGCCAGGGCTTCTGGCTGCTGCTGAAGGCCCACGCCAAGCATGCGAGCATCGCCGCCAAGGTGTCGCCGCACACCCTTCGCCACAGCTTCGCTACGCACCTGCTGCGGGGTGGCGCTCCGCTACGTCACGTCCAGGAGTTGCTGGGCCATGCCAGCATCACCACCACGCAGGTGTATACTCATCTGACAAGCGAACACGTCAGGAGCGAATACGACGAGGCCCACCCCAGAGCTGGCGCGGCCTAGACCTTAAGGAGAGGCATCCATGGGAGACCGAGGAGACAAGATCGCGGCCAGGCAGGCCGAACTCAGCAGGCGCAAGCGCCGCGACAAGCAGCCGCCCGTCCCCGCGGGGAGCGTTACCCCGCCGCAGACCGCCACCGGCGGCAGCTCCAATCCCGCATCTCCCGCCGCCGCTCAGCCTGCCCAGGCGGCTCCGACGGTACGCCCAGCCGCCAGGCCGTTTGTCGTCCGCAGGTCCAAGGGGGTGGGAGCCACCGATGTCGCACCGGCCTACCCTTACCTCAAGTCGGAGCTGCGCAACATCGGCATCATCATGGTTGGCCTCGCCGCCATCCTCATCGCCCTCACCTTCGTTTTGCGGTAGACCTGACGCTTGAAAAGGGCCATGTAGGGGCGCGCGGCCGTGCGTCCCTTTTCCACGAGCCGTAGCCATCTCGCAGCGGTTACAATCTCCTTATGGTCGTGCAGCAGTTCGCCGAACGCCTCAAGGCCGCTCCCACCAAGCCCGGCGTGTACATCATGCGCGACGCCAAGGGCCGCGTCCTCTACGTCGGCAAGGCGGCCAGCCTCCGCGACCGGCTCCGCTCCTACTTCTCCAGCCCCTCGGGCCAGGCCCCCAAGGTCGTCAGCCTCGTCCAGCACATCGCCGACTTCGAGTACATCACCACCGAGTCTGAGCAGGAGGCGCTGCTCCTCGAGTGCAACCTCATCAAGCGCCACAAGCCGACCTACAACGCTCGCCTCAAGGACGACAAGAGCTACCCCTACATCAAGATAGACGTCTCCGAGGAGTTCCCCCAGGTCTATATCACCCGCCGCGTCCACAAGGACGGCGCTCGCTACTACGGCCCCTTCGCCAGCGCCGGCAGCGTTCGCAGCACCCTCGCCCTCCTCAAGAAGCTGTTCCCCTACCGCTCCTGCACCAAGGTCATTACCGGCACTGACCCGCGCCCGTGCCTCGACTTCTACATCCGCCGCTGCGTCGGCCCGTGCATCGGCGCCGTGGACAAGGCGCAGTACCGCCAGGTCATAGACCAGGTCTCCCTGTTCTTGGAGGGCAAGACCAAGGAGGTCGTCAAGCACATCGAGAAGGGCATGACAGAGGCCGCCGAGCGGCTGGAGTTCGAGCGCGCCGCAGCCCTGCGCGACCAGGTCCGTGCCATCGAGAAGGTCCACGAGGGCCAGAAGGTCCTCAGCGTTTCGGACGAGAACACCGACGTCATCGCTCTTGCCACCGCCCTTGACGAGGCGTGGGTCGAGGTCTTCTTCATCCGCCAGGGCAAGCTCATCGGCCGCGACCACTTCATCATGGCGAACGCCTCCGACGACGAGCCGGGCGCGGTGCTCACCGCCTTCGTCGAGCAGTTCTACGACGCCAACCCCTACGTGCCGCAGCAGATCCTGGTGCAGCGCACTCTGGACGACCAGGAGGCCGTGGAGGCGTGGCTGCGCTCCAAGCGGGTCGGCGCCGTCGAGGTGCTCGTGCCACAGCGCGGCGAGAAGCGCAGGCTCATCGAGATGGTCGCCGAGAACGCCGCCCAGGGCCTGGAGCACCTCAAAGTCAAGCAGGCCGACACATTGAGCTACGACGACGCCCTGGAAGAGCTGGAGGAGGCCCTGAGCCTGCCCCGTCCGCCGCACCGCATCGAGTGCTACGACATATCCAACATCCAGGGCACCAACCCCGTCGGCAGCATGGTCGTCCTGGAGGACGGCAGGCCTAAGCCCTCCGAGTACCGCCGCTTCAAGGTCAAGACCGTCGAGGGCGTTGACGACTACTCGATGATGCGGGAGGTGCTCACGCGCCGCTTCAAGCGGATGCAGACCCCGGCCGCGGCATCGGCGGACGGCGCGAAGGGGGATGGTGGGGCCGCCGGGGGCGATGGCGCCGGCGATGGCGGCAAGTGGACGAAGACGCCCGACCTAGTGCTCATTGACGGCGGCAAAGGCCACCTGGGGGCCGCGCTCCAGGTCTTCCTTGAGCTGGGCATCAGCACGAACACGGTGCCCCTCGCCAGCCTGGCCAAAGAGAACGAGGAGCTGTTCGTGCCGCAGGACCCCGACCCCATCGTGCTCCCGCGCAACTCCCCTGCCCTGTTCATGGTCCAGCGGGCGCGGGACGAGGCCCACCGCTTCGCCATCACCTTCCACCGCGAGCGCCGCTCCAAAAACACCGTCCAGTCGGCCCTTGACCTCGTGCCTGGCATCGGCCCCAAGCGCCGCCGCCTGCTGCTGCGCCGCTTCGGCTCCACCACCGCCATCCGAGAGGCCTCACTGGAGGACGTCGCCGCAGTCCCCGGCATGACCCTCGCCCTCGCCCGCAAGGTCAAAGAGTATATCTAGGGAATTACTCCCCGCCGAGTTCGCGGTAGGCGTCCACCCAGAAGTCGCCGTGGACATGCCGGCCCCTGGGTCGCAGCGGTCTGAAGGCCTTGAGCACGTCGAACTTCGGGTCCCAGGCCGGCGCCTTGATGCGGAAGGTCCTGCCGCAGCCCCGTGCGGGGCAAACGCCCTCCCAGATGCGTGACCGCGCGCGGATATTCAACGTCGTGATGGCGGGCATGGCGCTCACCTCCACTGTGCGTCTCCGATGGCCTCCACGCCACACAATGGCACCGCTCTACGTTGCCGAAAACAACGACGCCCTGATGTAAGTCGGGGGGTCGTTGTCAACCGCTAATTTGTGACGGCTGAGGAGTAGTCCAGTTGCATCGCCTCGACATACATCTCGACCTTTACCCGGGCGGCCGTGTCCTTGGCGGACGCGGATTGCGCGCCAGCGACTTTGAAGATGCCTATGTTGGCGAACTCTATCGTGAACAGCGCGGTCTTGAGGTCTGGCGACAGGTATTCCAGCTTTCCTGACTTTTCCTCATCATCGGCATTGATGCCTTTGATGACGAAATTCTCATGCAAGTCGTACCAGGCCTGGGAGTCCGCCTCTGGCAAGGTGATAACGAGATTGGGGATCTGTACGCTCGTCGGCTCCAACTGGAAGTCCCTCTCCTCGCCCACCGCGTTCTCGGTCACCTTCTGTTTGATGACCAGGGCCTCGATCTTGTTGACATTCTTGGTGGCGTCGCCCATCCCGTCGATGGTGAGCCGGAAGTTGCTGGGCAGCCAGTTCTTCTGTGCCGCGGCTTTCGGGGCGGCCAAGCTGAGCCTCCCTCCGCTCCCGGCCTTCCGCTCGGTCATCTCGGGCGCAATCTTGAGGGTCATCTTGGCGGCGTCTTTGCTGGGCGCGTCCAGGGCGGGCATGCCGATTTCAGTGATAAGGGCGTTGGTGAACCCAAATCGCAGGCGCTCGTTGCCGCTGCTGTCCACGCCGATGATGGCGGCGTCTTGAAAGGTGGGGTCGTCGCTCAGCACGCTGGATACCCAGTCATAGAGACTGGAGCTCATGCCCAACCCGAGCGTGATGGTGATGTCCTCGTACTTCACGTTGCCAATATGTTTCTTGACGAGCAGGCCTTCTCCAAGATCTTCGGTGATTACCTCGCCGGTCGCTTGGCCGCCTTCGAAGCTCCAGAGCCACCCGGCGAGTGCGCCGTCCAGTTCCAGCGCGTACCTGGCAACCGTGGTGCCTTTCGCTTGGTCGGAGCTCGCCGCCATCAGTAGCGGCACCAGACTCACGCTTATGTGCCAGACATCCAACCTTGCACCGGGCGCGGCCTCGCGGCCTGCGCAAGAGGGGTCAACCCACTATAGACCAGCCCGCTCCAAGCTGGCAAATCCATCAGCTTCGGCCAGCTTCGAGGAAATAGTGCCTAGCTCTACTCTCGGCATGACTGCCGGCCGCCAGGCCGCTATGACTTTTGCTGGTCGCCCATGCCGGCCATCTGCAGGAACGGTCGCAGCATGTTCGTGAACTCCATCGGGAAGATGAACTTGGTCGCGGGGCTGGCCCCCATGTGTTTGAGGGTCTCGAAGTACTGGAGACTCAGCGTGTTGGCGTCTATCCCCTTGGCTACGCTGAAGATGCGGTCCAACGCGGTGCTGAATCCCTCGGCCCGCAGGATGGACGCTTGCCGGTCGCCTTCAGCCTTCAGGATTTCGGACTGGCGGGCGCCCTCGGCCTTGAGGATGGCCGACTGCTTCTCACCCTCGGCAACCGTGATGGCGGCTTGCCTTGTCCCCTCCGCCTCGGTGACGACGGCGCGCCGTATCCGCTCCGCGGACATCTGCCGGTTCATCGCATCCTGGATGTCCTTCGGCGGGATGATCTCCCGTATCTCGACCTGGGTCACCTTGATGCCCCAGCGGCCCGTCACCTCGTCCAATTTCGTCCGCAGCAGTTCGTTGATGCGCTCCCGCTGCGAGAGCACGTCGTCCAGCGAGATATCGCCGATGACCGCCCGCAGCGTCGTCGTCGCGATGCCCACCACGGCCGCCTTGTAGTCCACCACCTCGAGGATCGCTTTCTGCGAGTCGTTCTCCATCACGCGCAGGTACACCAGGAAGTCTATGTCTATCGGCGCGTTGTCCTTGGTGATGTTTGTCTGCCGGGGGATGTCTATCACCGTCTCTCGCAGGTCCACGGTCGTGGCCCGGTGGATCGGCCAGAACAACAGCCGGAGTCCAGGCGTCGCCATGCCTGTGAACTTCCCGAGCGTGAATATCCCCAGCCGTTCGTACTGCCTCACCGTCCTGAAATACGGAATCATCGCCGCACCTCCTCTTTCTTCTCGTTGCCATGGGCTTTGACCACTTTGAGCGTCACTCCGTTGACCTCGCGGACCACCACCTCCGCGCCTTTTGCGATGGGCTTGCTGTCTTCCGACACCGCAGTCCACACCTCGCCGCCAACCCGCACTGTGCCGCTCGGCGCCAGTGCGGTCACCACCGTGCCGCCCTGCCCGACTAGGCCCCCGACTACCGACACATATCCCGCCGCCTTACGAGAATCGCGCGCATACCGCAGAAATAGTACCAGAGCCGCCGCCAGCAGCACAGCCACCGTACCCAAGAACCACACGCTCACACGGAAGCTCGGCGCGGGTATCGGCGGCGCAGAGATGTCTCCGAAGAGGAAGAAGCCGCCTACCACGAAGCTGATGACCGCGCCGATGCCGAACATCCCCAGGCCTGGTGCCTGAAGCTCCAGGAACAGCAGGAGCGCCGAGAACCCCAGCAGGCCGAGGCCTATCCAATTCACCGGCAGATTGCTCATCCCCACTATACCCAGCGCCAGGAAGATGGCGCCGAGGATGCCTGGGATGAGGATGCCCAGGTTGAACAGCTCGATGATGATGCCGATGGCGCCCAGCGTGACGAACAGCAGCGCGACATTGGGGTTGGCCAGGACACCCAGGAAGTGCTCCAGCGGGCTCTTCCCGATGTCCACTAGCGCGATGCCATCCGTCTCTAGCGTCGCCTCGCCCGTGGGCAGCTCCACCGTCCGGCCGTCCAGCTTGGCCATGAGGTCGGCCATGTCCTTGGCCACGAGGTCAACGACGTCCCGCTCCAGCGCCTCGCTGGCGGTATAGGCCGTCGCCTCAAGGACCGTTGCCTCCAGCGCGGCGGGGTTGCGGTCGCGCTCTTCGGCGATGCTGCGTAGGAAGGCAGCCGCGTCCTGGGTCGCCTTCGACTTCAGCGTGTCCGGCAGGTCTTCGCCCGAACTGCCCACCGGCGACGCCGCGCCCACGTTGGTGGTCGGCGCCATCGCCGCTACGTGGCCCGCCGCCAGCACGTACGTCCCCGCCGATGCGGCCTGCGCCCCCGGCGGCCAGACGTACACCACTACGGGTACCTGCGCCTTCAGCACTTTCTCCACCATGTCCCGTGTCGAATCGTATAGCCCGCCCGGCGTGTCCAGCAGCACCACCACGAAGAGTGCTTCGTCCTCGGTGGCCTTGTCTATCGCGCGGGACAGGAATGCCGCAGACCGGTTGTGGATGGCTCCTTCCAGCTTGACGACGGCCGCGTGCGGCCCGTCCGGCTCGGCGGCCGCGACACCGGCTGTGTCCAGGGCTACAAGCCCCGTCACTAGCAGCGCGAGGGCTGTGCTTGCACCTAGCCACGGACGTCCACGGCCCATGGTGATTCCCTTCGACTTAGTGGGCTGCGCTGTTGACTGTTGGGGCATTGGCTATTCTGATTTCCCACTGTGATACTAACCGCCCCGCTTCCGAAAGGAAAGCACTCTAATCAATCAGGAGGCTAGGATGACATCGTTGCTCGCCGCAGCTCGAGCGTACGTAGGAACCAAGGCCCGTTTCTCGCTCGTTGCTCTCATCGCAGCCCTGCTCGCTTGGGCTGCCTTGCCCGCCCAGCCTGCCGCCGCGTCCACCGGTGTCGGTGGCCAACTCTACAGCACTGGTGGCACGGTAACCGTCACCTACAATGGCTCGAGTGCTGGATACACCAGCGACCTCTACCTCTACCCCCTCCGTCATCTACATCGCAACTGGCCACGTAACCCCGGTCGGCACGAACGTCACGATTGGCCCCTTCACTGCAGGCGATGAACTTGTTTTCGGCATCTACGTCCGCAACACGGGCTACACCTTCTACATGGGGCCAGGTTCCCTGAACCCTGACGGCCAGCCCCACGCCAATGGGTTCAGACTGGTCCGAACGACTTCATCGTCGGGTTCGAAGACCTCTTCGGCGACGGCGGCCGCGACTACGACGACATCCTGTTCCATTTCTCGGGCGGCCTTGCCTCAGAGCCGGTATCCGACACCGATAGCGATGGGGTCGTGGATGCTGACGACAACTGCCCAACGGTCGCCAACGCTGACCAGGCGGACAACGACGGTGACGGCATCGGGGATGTCTGCGACCCCAACACTCCTCCCGACTGCTCGGCGGCTGGCCCCAACATCGCTGCCATCTGGCCGCCCAACCACAAGATGGTCGCCATCTCGGTGTTGGGTGTGACGGACTTCGAGGGCGACCCGATCTCCATCGTTATTGACAGCATCTGGCAGGACGAGCCGATGAATGGCGTCGCAGATGGCAACACTGGTCCGGATGGGTTAGGCATAGACACGGATACGGCCAGCGTGCGCGCCGAGCGTGCGGGTAGCAAGAAGGTGCCGGGGGATGGCCGGGTGTACCACATCGGCTTCACGGCCACCGACGATTACGGCGACTCCTGCTCCGGAGAGGTGCGTGTGGGCGTTCCGCATAACATGGGGAACGGCAGCACGCCTGTGGACGGCGGCGCGCTCTACGACTCCACGACCTCTTAGCCTTAGACGCGCTTAGGGTTATGAATAAAGACGCCCCCGATTGCTCGGGGGCGTCTTCTTTGTGGAGCTGTCATGGATGCAGCTATGCCGAGAGCTTTTGACATGGGGCCAGCGGCCCCCAACCCTTCTCGTTGCCCGCGCGGATCGTCCATTGATAGGTGACCCCTTCCTCCATCTCCAGGGGGATGGTGGCAGAGGTGGTCACTCCGGCGATGTCTTCTTTCTTGTAGACGATGTCATCACGGCTATGGGGAGGCCGTGTGATGTAGATGGCGTATCTCGTGGCGCCAGGCACCAGTTTCCAGCGTATGACAGGCTGGGCTTTGCGCACGGGCGGCCGTGTCGCCACTGCGGGGGCTGGTCTGGGCGCCGGTTGCTGTGGCAAGGCCGGGCCCGGTGTGGGTGCTGATTTGGCCGCCGGGAGTTGAGGCTCGATGGGACGTGGCGTAGGAGAGGGATAGGGGCGCGTCTCGGTCAGGGCCGGGGACTTCGCCTCCTTCTTGGCTGCCTCGAGCAGCTCGCGGGCCTCCTGCTGGGCGTCCGCCAGCGCCTTCTGTGCCCGTTTGGACAGCTCGTTGGCCTCCCGCAGCGTCTTCTGAGCACGTTCCACCGCTTCGGTAACGATGCCATCCGCCGACTCGCGGGCCTCGGCAAGCAGCGCTTCAGCCTTGCGTTTCACCTCGGACAGCGACTCAGATGACTGCTTGTGTGACTCCTCGCTTCCGGCGCGCGCCAGCTTGGCGCCGCGCTCCTGCGCCTCGGACAGTATCTGCTGGGCGCGTTCTCTCGCTTCGGCAATCATGGCGGCGGCGCGATCCTCGGCCTCCTTGCCGGCCTGCTCCCGGATGTCGGCGGCTACCCGCTGCGCCTCATGGATGGTGCGATTCGCCAGTTCCTTGAGCGAGTCGAGGTGTTGGAGCTTCTCCTTCGCCGTATGGTGCTCGGCCATGAGCTGCTCGACGAACGTGGCGACATCGGCCTCCGCCAGCCCCTGCGGGACTATGCGAAAGTTCTTGCCCCAGAGGTTTTTCGTCTTGTCCGAGACCATGGACTGCAGCCTCAAGTCCCGAGATGATTGGGACGGCTAGCCCGCTTGCCGCTACCGCTTCTTGCCGGACTTGCTGGACGAGGCTTTGGGAGCGGCTGCGGCGGCTTCCTCAGACTTGAACTCGGTCCGCAGTTCGCTCACCAACTCGTCCACCGCCGGTAGGATCTGGTTCGTCGTGTCGGTAACGGCGCGCCGCAGCCCTTCGGCCACGTTCTGCGTCATGCGCCGGACGACGAACTCTGCCTCCAGGCGCATCTCCGACTCGGTGCTCTTCACGCGGGCCCGGGCCTCTTCGAATATAACCTGCGCCTCCCGCTTGGCCTTGGCGAGGATAGCCTGGGCCTCATGGGTGGCCCGTTCGGCCGCCTCGTTGACCTTCGACCCGGCGTCCTTCTCCGCCTCTCTGGCGAGCTTCGCCGCTGCCTCTTTGGCCGCGGCGAGGGCATCTTCTTTGATCTTCGCCGCATCAGCTTCGGCCTGTTTCTTGGCCCGGTCCTTGATCTCGGTCGCCAGCTTCTCTGCCTCCACCACGGTCTGCTCTGCCAGCCGCAGTAGCGAGGAGTGCTTCTCCTGTTCGGTCTGCGGCTTGCTCTTCGCCATCAGGTCATTGACGAAGTTTACTACCTGCTGTTCCGAAAGGCCCTGGGGCACCACCGAAAACCTTACCCCCCAGTGTTCCTTGTAGGCTGCGCTTTTGTCCGCCATGGAGGCTCCTTTCTGCATTGATTGTCCCGACACCGCCGGGACGGATTCATAGGCGGGAAATCCTCCGATGGATGCTAGCACCCAACGCCATCGCGGTCAAAGGGCAATCAGCCAGGGAACGGCTTTAGAAACCTGCCTTTTTATCGCAGACGTAGAGGAATGGGCGGTTGGCCAGCGCCCGCCGGAGATTCTCCTTGAATATCTCGCGCCGCCCGCTGAAGGTGCCCGGCGTGTACGCCGACACGTGCGGCGAGATGATGACGTTCTCCATGTCCCACAGGGGGCTGGAGTCCGGCAGGGGCTCCACGGCGGTCACATCGAGCCCCGCGCCGCGCAGGCGGCCCGACTTGAGCGCGTCCACGAGAGGAGCTTCATCCACGATGTCGCCGCGCGAGACCGCGATGAGGAACGCGCCGCTCTTCATCAGCCCGATGCGGCGCCGGTCCAACAGCGCTTTCGTCTCTTTGGTGTACGGCGCCGTCACGACCACCCAGTCCGACTGCCGCAGCATATCGTCCAGCTTCTCGACAGGCCAGACCGCCTCCACACCTTGCGGCGGCCGCACGGGCTTCTTGTCCACCGCCAGCACCCGCATCCCGAAGCCGACGGCCCTCCTTGCCACCGCCGAGCCGATGTCGCCCAGAGCCACGATGCCCATGGTGCCGCCGCTCAACTCCAGGAAACGCTCGAAGTAGGCCGCGCCGTCCCAGCGGTGGGCTTTCTGGTCTTCGGAGAGCCGCCGGAACTGGTGCGACAGCGCCACCACCATGCCCATGACGTGGTCGGCGATGGGGTTTGCATGCGGCCCACGGGAGTTCACCAGCACGACATCGCTGTCCACCAGTTCGGGGACCGTGGACAGAACGTGGTCTATGCCCGTGCCCGGAATCTGGACCCACTGGAGCTTCTTGGCGGCCAGAAAGACGTCGCGGGGTATCCAGCCGTAGTACACGTCGGCGTCTTGAATCTCTCGCAGTTTGTCCGCAGGTGTGGCCGCCTCGCGGAACTCCACCTGCGGGAACTCGCGCCGCAACTCCTCCACGAAGCCAGGCACAGGCTTTTCACCCATCACGACCTTCACTTTTTGTCTATCTCCTCTATTTCAGACCCTTGGCGCTTCACCGAACCGAAGCGTTGTTCCCACATTGCTCTGGACAAATGCCGCCGGGAATTTCGTGGCGAGAAGGCTTGCTGCCTTCCAGCCGGTGCAATGGCCCGGCACGATGTAGTCGGGGCCGATAGCAGCCAGTTCGTCAAGGGTACTAGGGATGATGCGCTCGAACAGCCCGCCCGTCAGGTGCATGCCGCCAACAAATGCCTGGATCTTCGAGACACCGGTCATCTTTTGCGCATGGCGCATGACATTGATGGAACCGGAGTGGCTGCAACCAGAGAGGATAACCAGACCTTTGCCTCTGACGTGCAGAACGACCGCCTGGTCGTCCCATATCCAGATATCTGGCTCCCACCCGGATGCGGTACGTGTTTGCTGGATCGGAAAGCCCTTCTCGAAGTCGTTCGCCCTTTCCACTTGCCCAGTTACGAGCATCTTGCCGTCAAGCAGAAGCGTCGGCCCGCGTTCCTCGGCAATCTCCCAACCCTCGCGGGCCAGGTCGTGCTTGCTCGGGGGAGGCAAACGGATCTCTACGCCGGTCAGGAAAACCACTCTGCGCTCTTTCCATGCGTCGGGGTGCAGGACAAGCGGCATCCTTCGCTGGCCGGCTCGTCCGTACAAGCCCTCAAGTCCGCTGTGGTGGTCTGCGTGGCCGTGGGAGAGCACCACGGCGCGAAAGTCGAGAGGGCTTACTTGCAGCACGTCCATGTTGTGGGTAGCAGTGTCTCGGCTAAGGCCGGCATCGTAGAGAATGGTCTCCTTACGCCCTGCGGAATGCACCGTGGCCACCAGGGAGTAGCCGTGCTCAGCCCGGAGCTGTTCGTTCTTGTACCACTCCCACTTGAGCGGCGGGCGTTTGGTGACTTCGGTATCCGCCGCTAGGATATCTATGGTATTGTCAACGACGATGGTGATGTCCACCGCGTCAACTGGCTCGAGCTTCACCCTTTCGGTCATCACAGCCAAGAATCCGCTTACGTCTTCTCGTACACTTCGGGGTTGACGCACTTTTCCAGCGGACGCTTCTCCAAGCCGTTGATGAGGTTCTGGGCCGCCAGCCGCGACATCTCGCGGCGCGTCGCGACGCTGGCGCTAGCTATGTGCGGCACGATAAGGCAGTTGTCGAGTTTCAGCAGCGGGTCGTCCACGGGTATCGGCTCCGGCTCGGTCACGTCCAGCGCAGCCCCGCCTATCTTGCCTTCCTTGAGCGCGCGGTACAGCGCTTTGGGGTCCACCACAGGCCCGCGCGCCGCATTGATGAGGATGGCCGTCTTCTTCATCTTGGCGAATTGGGCGTCGCTCATCAGGTGGTGCGTCTCCTTGGTCAACGCGGTGTGCAACGTTATGAAGTCCGACTCGTGCAGCAGCGTGTCCATGTCCACCGGGCTCATGGGCACCTGCACCTCCAGCTCACGCTTGCGAATGGAGTCGTAGTAGAGCACCTTCATACCGAAGCCTGTGGCGCGCCGGGCCACTTCGAAGCCGATGCGCCCCATGCCCACGATGCCCAGCGTCGCACCGTAGATGTCCTGTCCCAGGAAGTGGAGGGGGTGCCAGGTTCGCCACTTGCCGGTCCGCACGAACTCGTGGCCCTCGACGACCCTCCGCGCCGAGGCCATGAGGAGCGCGAAGGTGAAGTCGGCGGTGGTCTGCGTCAACACGTCCGGCGTGTACCCAACAGGGATGCCGCGCCGCGTCGCCTCGGCCACGTCTATGTTGTTATGCCCCACCGCGATCTGGCTGATGACCTTGAGCTGCGGCCCTGCGGCGTCCATGAACTCGGCGTCCACCACCTCTGTCAGCAGGCACAGCACCCCGTCCACGCCCTTGATCTTTTCCAACAGCGTCGCGCGGGACGGCGGCAGTTCGTCCTCCCACAGGTCCACCTGTGCCTTCTTGCGGATGGCGTCCAGTGCCTCTGGAAAGATATGACGCGTCACGAACACTCGTGGCCTCGGCATGGTTCCTACCCCCTCGTGGTTTACGTGCCGGTGGAGATTTTACTGGACTCGGGATCCCCGCCGCCAGTCTGTCCCTTGGGCCGCTGCTTCGGCGCCTTTCGGTATTGCAGGGCGCCCTTGATGAACACCGCAGCGCTGCCCCCACAGACCGCCAACAGCGCCATGCCATCGCGGTGTACGACGCCACCCACAACCATCACCAGGAAGAGGAATACCGCGCCTGACCATCCGGTATTGCGTGTCACGGCCATCACTGCGACGGCCGCGGGCGCGCCCGCGGCCGTCCCCCATGGCAGGAGACCGGCGGTGGTACCGAACATCGCGGCCATGCCCGTGCTGCCCTTGAATCTGAAGAAGATGGGGAAGAACTGTCCCAACAGGAACGCGCCCACGGCAACGAGCGCGACCCAGCGCGGGACGTCGAGGATGTAGAGGGGCGTCGTCACGGCCACACCCTTGGCGATGTCCAGTAGGAACACCGCGATGCCGTACTTGGCCCCGACCTCGCGCCAGATGTTGGCAGTGCCGGGGTTGCCTGTGCCGATCTTGCGGATGTCTAGGCCCACCGCCCGCATCAACAGGACCCCCACCACCACTGAGCCCAGAAGGTAGCTCCCCACGAGCCATGCGGCGTAGAACCACGGTTCGTTCAACTCTTTTACACGCCTCGATCTGCCGCATAGTCCCCGATGGGCCGGGGCTGGGAGCGGCCCGCCCGGTATGGTAATGCCCATTCCCATACGTGTCCAGGCTCCGATTTCATCGTGAGTCCTCGATGGCGTCGGGACTTTTTTCCTTCGCCCGTTTCCTTTAGACTAGGCTGCCTAGCGGAGCGAGGTGGTGCGGTAGGCTGAAGTGACTTCAGACGCAAGGAGGCCATCCCTGCCGGAAGCTGCGGACTCCCGTCGCCGCCCGCGGTTCGTGCGGCTCCTCCTGTGGACCGGCGGGGGCGTCGCCGCCTCCGCTCTCGGAGCGGTGTTCCTCTACTTGGCCTTCCGGGGAAAGGACTGGGGCGCGGTCAACCACGCCCTGTCGCAGGCCAACCTCTGGTACCTCTTCGCTGCGCAGGGGTGTGTCGTGCTCGCCTACTTCATCAGAGGCGTCCGCTGGCGCCTCCTCTTCCGCAACGTCAAGGTCGGCACCCTCCGGCTTGTCCTCGTCGAAAACACCGCGCTCGGCGTCAACAGCCTCACGCCCATCCCAGTGCTGGACGAGCCGGTGCGCGTCGGTCTCCTGTGGCTCCAGGGCCTGCCTGCCGGAACAGTGCTGGCCACCATGGCCACGATGCGCACCTTCGAACTGGCGTCGCAGGCCGTCATCGGCCTCGTCGGCCTCATCTACCTGGAACCCATCCGGCCCCTCAAACCCTATTTCATCGCCGCCACGGCTCTCGCTGGTGTTGGGCTTATCGCCCTGTTCACCATCGGCCCGCTGATGAAGCGTGTCCCCGTCATCGGCAGGATCGGATTGGCCAAGGACTTCAGCAAGGGCGTCGAAGTGATGCGTGAGGCGCCCATCTTTCCGTTCATATCCTTCCTCCTCACCGCGGGTTACACCATCGTCATCGGCACGGCGGGCTGGCTCGTCGGCCTGGCCTTCGACGTGCCGATGGACATGCTCGCCCTCATCATCGTCAGCCTGGCGGTCATCTTCTTCACCGACTGGGTGCCCGCATTGCCGCTGGCCGTGGGGAGCTTCGAGTTCGTGGCCCTGCACCTCCTCGGTTTGTGGGACGTGGAGCCGTCCACCGCCTTCAGCTTTGCCCTCCTGCTTCACGCCATCTTCTTCATCCCACCCCTCGTCATCGCCGTGATCTACCTGCCGGTGGCTGGTATCCGCTCGTTCGGCGCTGCTTTCAGACTCGTACGCCCCACGTCCCGGTCCGGCAACACCACCGTTATCGTGCGCCGCGACGCCGCGCAGGCCCCCTCATCCGCTCAGGTGACAACGCCCGAATCCGAGGCCACCCCAACAAGGCCGACCTGACATGCTCATCGCCGATTGAGGAGGAACCATGACCTCGAAAGAAACAGCGAAGAAGACCTACGAGCGCGCCGTCGTCATAGACGGCCTCAACGTCAGCAACTGGGAAAGTCCCGCCGTCTATAAGAGCCTCCACAAGGGCAAGGTGACGGCCATCAACGCCACCATCGTCGTGTGGGAGGACTATGCCAAGACCATGGACCACATCGCCGAATGGCTGGTGCGGTTCCGGGAGTACGGCGATGTCATCACACAGGCCCGCAGCGCCAAAGACATCCTCAAGGCGAAGCGCGACGGCAAGACCGGTGTCATCCTGGGCTGGCAGAACGCCACGCCCATAGACGACCGCCTCGACCGGCTGGCGCTGTTCTATGAGCTGGGCGTGCGCATCATCCAGGTGACCTACAACGAGCGGAACCGGCTGGGCAACGGCTGTTATGAGCGCCGAGATGAGGGGCTGAGCCACTTTGGGGTGGACGCCGTGCGCGAGATGAACCGCCTCGGTATCCTTGTTGACCTGTCCCACGTCGGCGACCGCACCACCCTGGACGCCGCCGAGATTTCCGAAATGCCGGTCGCCTGCACTCACGCCAACGCCCGCGCATTCGTCAACCATGTCCGCAACAAGCCCGGCGACGCCCTCAAGGTCATCGCCGAGAAGGGCGGCGTCATCGGCGCCAACGCCTGGCCCACTTTCCTCCGCAAGGGGTACGAGTCCACCGTCGCCGACTACGTGGACGCGATAGACGACCTGGTCGAGCGCATCGGCGTTGACCACGTCGGCATCGGCACCGACTACTGCCAGGACCAGCCCCACCGTTTCTTCGAGTGGATCTTCGCCCAGCAGGGCACCAAGTTCCGGCCCCTGCCCATGGACATCCCCGACCCGCACTACCATCCGGAGGGCATGGAGACGCCCGATACGCTGGGCAACGTCGCCATCGAGCTGGGCAAGCGCGGCTACAAACCCGAGGACATCGAGAAGGTTCTCGGAGGCAACTGGATGCGCCTGTTCAGGCAGGTTTTTCGGGGCTAGGCAGAGACCACCCGGAAAAGTATCCCCGCGACGCCTCCGGCGAGGATGAGCCACAGGGTGTTCAGTTTCGTGAGCCAGGCGACCGCGACGGCGGCCAGCAGCGCTGCGACGGTGAACCAGTCGGTCACGGCCGCCCTGCCGAGCTGCCAGGCCACGCCCGCCATCAGGCCGAGCGACGCAGCGTTCACTCCGTCCAGCGCCGCACTTGCGACCTCGTGGCGCCGCACCAGTGGCAGGATGTGGCTGAGGAGCGCCACGAACACGAACGCGGGCAGGAAGATGGCCACGGTCGCTAGGACGGCCCCTGGATAGCTGCCGGTCAGGTAACCGATGAACGTCGCGGCGGTGGACACCGGCCCGGGCGTGACTTGGCCCACGGCGATGGCGTCAATGAGCTGCTGGTCGGTGAGCCAGCCGAGCCGCTCGACGAAGTCGCTGCGCAGATAAGCCAGCAGCACGTAGCCGCTGCCGTAGAGGACGGCCCCAATCTTGAGGAAGTTCAGGGTCAGCGTCAGCAGGCTGTAGCCACCAGCGGTCTGGGCCGCTAATACGGGCATGCCACCTGCCAGGGGCAACAGCAGGAGGGCGTGGCCCATGTTGCGCCACCCTGCTTTGATGGCTACGAAGACCAGTCCCCCCGCGGCGAGCAGGAGCAGTTCGTTGACGCCGAAGACGTACAAGAAGGCTACGGTGATGGCGGCCAGGATTGGCATCAGCGTCTTGCTTGTCCCGCGCGCGAGGCCCCACACCGCGAAGAGTACGATGGCCACCATGATGGGCTTGATGCCATAGAGCAGCCACTCGACCTGGGGTATCGAGCCGTAGCGGACATAGACGACTGCGAGAGCCAAAACGATGAGCGTCGCCGGCAGGATGAAGAGGACGCCGCCAGCGAGATAGCCCCACCAGCCCGCGCGCCGCTTGCCGAGGTGGATGGCCATCTCCGTGGAGTTCGGGCCGGGGATGAGGTTCGTCGCCCCAACCATGTCCAGAAAGTCCTGGTCGCCCATCCAGTTCCGGCGCCGCACAACCTCGTCGCGCATCAACGCGATGTGCGCCGCAGGGCCGCCGAAGGAGACGAGGCCCAGCCGCGCGAACAGCACTGCTGCTTCTTTCAGCCGGCCCTTGCTCGCTGTGAGTTTCATCGAGGCCGCGTCTCCCATAGACATGGCTCAGAATGTCCGCAGGAGCGTAGCACAACGGTCCTGTACCCCGCACCTTGCGCTAGGTGCTAGACTCCCTGATGGCCGATGGGCCAAGGGGGTCTAACGATGAGAGGAGTCGTAGCGTGTCCGCAGCCCTGGGCAGCCGAGGTGGGCGCCCAAGTGATGGAGGCCGGAGGCAACGCCTTCGACGCCGCCCTGGCGACGGCGTTCATGCAGTGGGTGTGGGACCCGTTCATGTGCGGGCCGGGCGGCATGGGCGTGGCCCAGGTCTGGCATGCCCCGACTCGCCAGCACAAGGTCGTCGAGTTCAACGCACGCGCGGGCTCCAAGGTGCGGCCCGAGATGTGGGCCGGTGCTGCCACGTCGCGCACCGAGGTCTCCCATCTTTTCGTCTTCGACGACTGGCGCAACGAGTTGGGCCACACCTCCGTCATGGTGCCGACTTCGGTCGCGGGCCTCGCCGAGATCCACAAACGCTGGGCCACGATGCCCTGGGCCGAGCTGCTCCAGCCCGCCATCAGGCAGGCCCGGGCCGGAGTGCCTGTCCACCCCACGATGCTGGACTGGTTCCACATGCCCACGCCGCCGGGCCAGCCGACGGCGCTCCAGCGCATCAAGGCCACGCCTGAATGCGCGCGCATCTTCCTCCGCAAGGATGGCTCCCTCCCGTCCTTCGGCGAGATGCTCCCGATGGGCAGCATGGCGGACACCCTCGACGCGCTGGCCCGCCAGGGGCCGGACGAGTTCTACTCCGGCGGTTTTGCCAAGGCGATGGCCGACGACATCCAGCGGCACGGCGGGTTCGTCACCCTCGATGACCTGAAGGGCTATAAGCCGCGTCTCCATGAGCCGCTGACCGCCGCCTACCGTGAATGGCGCATCTCCACGGTCCGCCCTCCGCACGCGGGCTTCACCGCGCTCCAGCTTTTCAAACTGGTGGAGCCGTTCGAGCTTTCGCGGCAGCGGCACGGCAGCGCCGACCACCTCCACATCCTCGCCGCCGCCATGTCCCTGGCACACCGCGACCGGCTGGAGCACAACGCCGACCCGGAGTTCGGCCCGGTGCCGGTGGAGAAGGTGCTGGACGGCGCCCGCATCCGCCGGCAGCAGCAGGCCATCCGGGACTGGAGCGCCTCCACCGCGGCGGGGGGCGCCGAGGCGGGTCACACCACAAACGTCTGCGCCGCCGACGAGCAGGGCAACTTCGTCGCCATCACCCATACCCTCGGCTGGGCCTCCGGCGCGGTCACGCCGGGACTTGGCTTCGTGTACAACAACTCGATGAACCTGGCCGACCCACGGCCGGGCCGTCCGAACACCATCGCTCCGGGCAAGGCCCGCGCCAGCAATATGGTGCCCACCCTCGCCTTCCGCGGCGACGTGCCGTTCATGGCCGCCGGCGCGCTGGGTGGCGCCGTCATCATCAGCGCTGTGTTCCAGACGATGACGAACATCCTCGACTTCGGCATGTCGCCCACCGAGGCGGTCTCCGCTCCCCGCGCGCACTGCGAGGGCGGCAGGGTCTTTCTGGAGGCAAGGACGCGGAGCGACGTCGCGGACGCTCTGGAGCGGCGGGGCCATGTGGTCCAGCGCGACCCCTTCCCCTTCAACCCCATCATGGCCCGTGCCCAAGTGGTCCTCCGGCGTCCAGACGGCGCGTTCGACGCGGGCTCGGATCCCCGCGCGGGTGGCGGTGGAGTAGTATTCGCCGCGTGACCAGCGGCATCCGAAGGCCTCTTAGCGTGTAATTTGGCTATCCCACAAGCCTAGTACGCTATCCAGGATCTTGTCTGTGATGCGCTTCCCCACGAAAACACACAGGCCGCCCCGACAGCGTCGGGGCGGCCTGTGTCAGAGGAGCGCCTCTTTGTTTTCTAGTGGTTCTGGGCAGCGGCGGCGGCGGGTGCTGCCGTGGGAACTTTGGCGGGTAGCCTGGAGTCGGGGATGCCTGTCGCGATGACGGTTACCCGCGCCTTGTCACCCATCCGCTCGTCGTTGACCATGCCGAAGAAGATGGTGGCCTGCTGGTCCACGCGTGAGGCGATGTGTTCACCGGCGGCGTTGACCTCGCCCAGGGTGAGCTTCGGCCCTCCGTTCACGCAGAACAGAATGCCGTGAGCGCCGTCAATGGTGATGTGGAGCAGCGGGTTGCTGATGGCCTTCTTGGCCGCCTCGAGCGCGCCGTTTGGCGAACCGGCCTCGCCGATGGCCATGAGCGCCAGGCCCGGGAGCTGCATGATGGTCCGAACGTCCGCCAGGTCCACGTTGATTTCGCCAGGCACGTTGACCAACTCGGCCACCGACAACAGGCCGTACATGACGGCCTCGTCGGCCCGGATGAGCGCCTCCTCCATGGAGACGTCTTTGCCGAGCATGTCTATGAGCTTGTCGTTGTGGATGATGATAAGGTTATCCACTTTCTCCTTCAGGCGGGAGGCGCCGGCCATCGCCATGTCCAGCCTGCGGGAACCCTCGAAGGAGAAGGGCGTAGTTACCAAGCCGATAACCAAGGCCTGGGTTGACTTGGCCACCTCGGCCACGACGGGAGCGGCGCCAGTGCCGGTGCCGCCGCCCATGCCGGCGGTGATGAAGACTAGGTCGGAGCTCCCAATGGCCCGCTTGAGCGCCATGCGCTCGGTCTCCGCGGAGCGGTTGCCCACGTCGGGGTTGCCACCGGCGCCCATGCCGTGCGTGAACCGTGAGCCGATCTGCACAATCTCGCCCCCGGCCTGCCTAGCCTTGTCTAGGGACTTGATGTCCGTGTTGACACAGACATACCTGACCCCGGGGACGGGCTTCTCTTTCATCATGCGGATGACGGAGTTGCAACCCCCTCCGCCGACGCCAACAACTGTGATTAACGCTGGGGCCTCCCCGACGCCGTTGACCGCCTCGGCGCTGACCTGGGGGGCAGCAGTTTGACCGGCCATCACACTCCTCCTTGCGAAACTCAGGTATTACCTGGCGAACAGGAAACTTGTATCCAAGCATAGTGAATAGGATTTCGTATGTCAATTGTTTTATACTTCGGATATTTCTTTTTTGAGAACTATTGAACAAGACCTCCTCCTCTCCAGCTTGAACAGCCTCTCGTCACGTCGTCCACACCCCGAGCACGCCATGCCTGGTGTACACTGTCCGGCGCTCCCGCAACGGATTAATAAGGACGTGATGCCGACCCTGTGACTTCCTCGCGTATCCTCATGCTAGGCGTCGTGGCCGGCTTGGTGGTGGCGGCCGTGGCCGTGGGACTGCCGCCGGACGCGGGCGGTTGGTACGCCAAGATCCTGCAGCCGGGGCTGCTCATCGCGGGTGGCCTGCTGGCCTGGTGGGTCGCACCGATGTACCGCGGCGACATGCGCCGCGTCTTCCTGCTGTTGGGCGCGTTCCTTATCCTTTATAGCCTCGTCATCATCGAGCCGCTGGTGGATGCCACGCGCGACGGCCTTGGCGGCAACTTCCTGCGGGGTCTCCCCGCCGACCAGATCCTCATCTACTGCCTGCTGTTCATCGCCTGCCGCTCGGTCCTTAAGGTCATCGGACTCACGCGGCTCCACGCGTTCGGCTGGGCGATGGTCACCGCCGCCGCCCTGCTGGGCGCAAGCATCGTGGTCTATGGCATCCCCGCTGTGCAGGACGCGTTGGACGCGCGGGTCGAGATGGGCATCCTCTACCTTCTTATACGCATCTTCGACGCCCTGGTGTTGACGCTGCTCATCCCGGTGGTCGCGCTCTATCTCCAGAACGCTAGGGCGAAGTACCAGGAGAGCGCCACCTTCGCCTTCATCGGCGTCGGCGTCATCGCCAGCCTCATCCTGGCATATCTCTATGAGCTCGCCAAGGGTTCTACGCTCACCGAGATTGCGGGCACCGAGTTCCAGGCGGGTTCGCTCCTCGATGCCATGTAACTGTTCGGGTACTTCATCCTCGCAGTTGGCCTGTTCGCCCACCGTAAGCACCAGCAGTGGGGCCTGGGCCATCTGGACAAGATGTTGGTCTAACCATGTTGCTATGGAACGACCCCGCAACATCGGAGAAGGTCGTTGACCAGGTCTGGTCCCGCGCCCTGGACAAGATCGTCAAGGGCAGCGCGGCTGACGTGCTCCGCTCGTCGCTCGGCGACGAGATAGGCCTGTTCGTGTCCCAGGCCGTCACCACCGCTCTCCTGAGCGCCAACCCTGGGTTCGCCCGGATGCTGTACGACTCGGGGTACACCTCGGCGAAGCGCAACGCTTACTTCGTCATACGCCGTCTGGGAATGCCCTTCGACTTCTTTTGGCAGTTCGACTATTGGACGGCAGAACGTGCCTTCACCACCGTGCAGAAGGTCATGGGGCGCATCTTCTCCGCGATGTTGGACAAACAGAAGGAGGGCCATGTCGAGGTCGCGACAGTGGATGTGGCGAGGAGCACGTTCACACTTAGCTTCGACGGCTGCGCCGAGTGCTCAGGCCTTCGGGCGGCCGTGCCCGCCTGTTACTTCCACGGCGGCGTCCTCGCCGGTATCCTGGCCTCCATGCTCAACCGTGAGCTCAACGCCTACGAAGAGGAGTGAACCGCGACGGGCGGCAAGGCGTGCAGGTTCAGGGTCGGGAAGCGGGAGGACCGCGAGATCCTGCCGCCGCACGAACAGTGGATGAAGGCGCCGTCGGTGAAGGCGGACATCAGCAGCCGCGCCGAGGCCAGCCTTGACCGCCGGTTTTCGCGCAGCATGGGTAACATGGTGGACGTGGGCTACTACCAGATGCTCCTGTCCAACTCGTTCCTCTCCAACTTCGCTCAACTGGAGAAGGCGTGCTTCACCACAGGCGCGCAGGTCGGCAAAGCGCTCGCGCCGATCCTGTCGAGCCGGTTCCAGGGCAACGCGCATGACGCCATCAAGGCATTCTATGCACATATGCGTTACATGAAGGTGGATGTCCAAGGCGAAGGCGGGGCAGTCACCGTGCGGCTATCCGAGGCGCCGGAGGCGGTCGGCCCCCTGGCGGGGGCAGCGCTCATGCCATTCGTCTCCGGTGAGTTGGAGAGCTTGATTTCCGACCTGACGGGCAAGCCTGTGCGCTATCAGTCCGCCGAGCACGCGCCTGGAGGCCTCGTCCTACGCTTCGGTCCACAGGTCTGACATGCTTCCATCGCCGCCTGTTGCTCCAGCGCCGGCGCCTGCTGCCTGGCCTCCGGCTCCGGCCCCAAGAGGCTGAGGGCTCGGATCTTTTGGCGCAGGGCCCGGAGCCTGCGCGCCCAGTGCCCGCTCTATCTCCCCCTTGGCGAACTCCAGCGACGCGATGGCCGCCCGCTCGCCGTGGCCCAGTGCCCGCTCCACCCGAAGCAACCTCAGTACCGTCGCGTGCGCAGCGTCGGCGTTCCCTTCGGCGGCGTCTGCGCTCCCCAGCGCCTGCATGGCCTCCGCGACGCGGGTCACGACGCTGACGATACCGCTCACCGCCGCATCGTGGCCTGCCTTCTCCAACAGGTCTAGGCAGCGCGTCGCCGTCGCCGTGTCCTTCGCGTCCTCGCTTCGCGGGCGATGGCCAGCAGGTGGTCGGTGGGGTGGCGCAGCAGCCGTTTCCGCTTGCCACCCGCCAGCGCGCCGGCCAAGTCGCCGTAAGTGCTAAGGATCGACGCCTTCACCGGCGGAGGCGCCTTGCCCATGATGACGCTCACGACGCGCAGCGACTCGCCCTCCGACACGCCGGCGTTCAGGAGCACGCAGGCAATCATCAGGCCGAGATAGACCACCACCGTGGACCAGAACATCACGCTCTTGATGTAGTAGTCCATGATGCGGTGGCTGTACTCTTGGGCCGCGAACTGGATAGCAACCAGCGAAAGGCTGATGACGATGGCGAAGATGCCCGCCGTGTTCTGCAGGCCGATGTCTACGTAGATGCCCCGGAACTGGTCCACATCGCCCGGCTGCAGGCCGAACGTCGCGCCCGCTGCCGCCACGATGGCCCCGAGGACGACGAACACGGCGATGAGAGTCAGCGGGAACCAGTTGTCCCACGAGCTGAGCTGGAACTGCCTGATGGCCTTGTGGAGCCCTTCACATCCTTGCACGCAATGGGCGCGCCGCCGATTGTAGGGCCTGCGGCGCCTGCGCGGCAAACCTTCAAGTTCTCCCTACAACTAACGCATCACGTCTTGACAATCCTGACAAGAACAAAAGTTCTGTACGCCCGTTTCTTGGACCGTGGAAAACTCAGGGTGTGTGTCTCTCCTCCACCGGGGGAGACCACAGAGGGGGCGGGTTGTCTTGACGGTTCTAATGACGGTTCAAGATACGTCGGTGGCGACACTGTCACCACGTCAGCAGCGACAGAGCCCCTTGTCGAAGGCGACGTGGCTGCTACGTCGATAGCGACGCGGTAGAAGGTGGGGTCGTTTTCGACGTGGGCTGATCTCGCAGGTGTGCTGGCATTGAAGCGGACTCTCAGGTAAGTTTATCCATATGTTCACATCGAGGAGGATCTGATGCTGACGCTCGTCCCCGAGGCCATCGAGAAGTATGCGGCGGAGCAGACCACTGCCCTGCCCGCCCACATGCGGCGTGTCGTCGCAGACACCTATGCGAACATGAAAGACCCGGAGATGCTCAGCGGCGTCATCGAAGGAACGCTGCTCCAGTTCCTCATCTGGGCTTCCGGCGCGCGGCGCGTCCTCGAGATAGGTACCTTCACAGGCTTCAGCGCGCAGATGATGGCGGCGGCGCTGCCGCCCGATGGCAAGGTGATTACCTGTGAGCTCGACCCCAAGACCGCCGAGGTGGCCCGCAAGAACATCGCCAAGGGGCCGCATGCCGGCAAGATCGAGGTCAAGGTCGGCCCGGCGCTCCAGACCATCGCCACCCTCAAGCCGCACTTCGACCTCGTGTTCATAGACGCCGACAAGGAGGGCTACCCCGACTACTACGAAGCGGCGTTGGGGCTGGTGTCGCCGAAGGGCATCATCGCCGTGGACAACGTCCTCTGGAGCGGCAACGTCCTCAAGCCCAAGGACAAGATCTCGCGAGCCATCGCCGCCTTCAACAGCCGCGTCAGCCGCGACCCGCGCGTCGTCCACGTCATGCTCACCGTCCGCGACGGGGTTATGCTCATCCGGCGGAGGGATGCGTAGGGAGAAGCTACCCCAGTTCGGCACGGAACCTCACCACCAGCCGGTCGGCGTCCTCCGGGCTGAGGTGGAAGGGCTTGCGCGGCGTGGCTGCGGCGGTGAGCAGGCTCCATAGCGCGGTCCACACCCGCTCCCGCGCCTCGGGCGTTCTCGCCTTCAGCCACGCCGGAAGGTACTGGTCGAGCCAGCGGAAGACCAGGTAGTCCGCCGCCTCTTGCGAGCCGAGCGGGGCCGAGAACTCGCCGACGATGCCCTGCCACAGGGTCCAGTCCAGGAGATCCCCCTGCTTTGCCGCCGCCTCGTTGTTATCCGACCGCATGGCCCTTCGGCGCGTACGCGGCCAGGCCGGGGTCTCCGGCGAGGTACTTCGCCTTGCCGGGCTTTCGCCGTAGCTCACCTCCCTCGATGACCACCTCGCCCCGCTGCATAGTGAACACCGCATTGCCCAGGACCTCCATGCCCTCGAACCCCGTGAAGTCGGCCTTGCAGTGCTGCGCCGCCGCGCCCAGGGTGTGCTTGACCGATGGGTCGAACACCACGATGTCGGCGTCGGCGCCCGGCTGGAGCGTCCCCTTCTGCGGGTACAGGCCGAAGATTTTCGCAGGGTTCTCGCACATGACCTGGACGAGCCGTGGCAGGGTGATGCGGCCTTGATTGACGCCTCCGTGATACACCACGGGGAGCATCTGCTCCGCTGAGTTGCCGCCGAAGGCCGCCTCGAAGATGTTCTGAGGCCCGGACTCTGAACCCTGAACCCTGATTCCTGGGTTTCGGGGTTCAGGGGTCGGGGTACGTCCGCCCGACCGTTTCTGCGCCTTGGTGAAGCCGCAGAAGTCGCTGCCCACGGTGTCTATCAGACCCGTGGCCAATCCCTCCCACATCGCCTCGTTGTCCTCCGGCTCCCGCAGCGGCGGCGCGATCTTCGCCAGCGCCCCATCCCTGCGCATCGCCTCGTCCGTCAGCGCAAGGTACTGCGGACACGTCTCTCCGTACAGCCTCAGCCCCTGGTCTTTCCAGTTCGCCACGATGTCCATGGACTCGCGCGCGCTGAGGTGGACGACGTACATCGGGCAATCGGTGGTGCTGGCGTACGTGGCCGCGCGCATCACCGCCTCCGCTTCGAGGATGCGTGGCCGCGAGGGCGCGTAGTACTCCGCGGAAACCTTGCCCTCGCTGATGAACCGCTCCTCCAGGTAGTCTATGACGTACCCATTCTCCGCGTGCACCATCGCCAGCCCGCCCTCGCGCGACGCCAGCGCTATCGCCAGCACCATCCGGTCGTCGGGGATCATGATGCCCCGGCGCGGGTAGGTCATGTACATCTTGAAAGAGAGCACGCCCATACGGATGAGCGCGGGCACGTCGCGCTCCACGTCGTCGCCGCCGACCAGGCTGGCGTGGCCGCCGAAGTCGAGCACCGATGTCCGCTGCCCCTCCTCGATGAACCGCTTGACCGCGTCCACGATGGTCCCGCTCGCGCCCTGGTGCCGGCCGCTGCGGATGAAGGGGATGATGGTCGTGATGCCGCCGTAGGCCGCGCTGACGGAGAAGGTGTCCATCTTGTCCGAGTTGTCGGGATGGTTGTGCGCGTCTATGACGCCGGGGAGCACGTACTTGCCCGAAGCGTCTATCACCTTCTTGGCCGCGCCCTTGGGGACGTCCGCGCCCACACGGGCGATGGCCTCGCCCTTCACCAGCACGTCCTGCTTGGCGACGCATGTCCCGCTGACCACCAGCCCGTTGGCGATGAGGTAATCGGCCTGTTGTGTGGTCATGATTGCCCTCCTATGTGCCGAACCGCCCGGCGAGCCTGAACTCCTTCCCCAGTGGATTGTCCTTGTCCTCGAGCGCGTCGGCGATGACGGGGCCGATGGAGCCGCCGAACTTGAAGCCGTGGCCGCTGCCCCCGCCGGCCAGGAGCACCCGTTGCATGCCCGGCGCCCAGTCCACGATGAAGTCCTCGTCGGGCGTGTTGTCGTAGAAGCACGAGCGCGCGCCCACCACGGTTCCGTTCTTGAGCGCCGGTATCCGGCGCGCCACGAACTCCTTCGTCTGGGCAATGAACGCCGCTGTCGCATCCCTTGCCTCGTCTGGGTCCACCACGTCGCCGATGACGATGCTCGACACCTTGATGCGGCCGTCGCGCAGCAGCGGGAAGCCGTACCACCCCTCGGTGTAGATATCCACGCCCCAGGCGGGGAACCGTTCGGGCGCGAACGCGCTCGTGTCCTCCAGTTGGAAGAACACCATCTGCTGCCGCGTGACCCTGATGTTCTTGTTGATGGCGGGCGCCAGGCGGCCCAGCCACGTCCCAGCCGCGACCACGACCCGGTCGAACGAGAAGTCCTCGCCCTGGACGCATACTGTTGCCCTCTTTGCCGTGTCGCGCACCGCCGTCACCTTCGCCTGCTCGTGGATGACGACGCCCTGCCTTCGCGCCATCGCGGCCAGCTCGGCCACCGCGCTGCCGCTCTCGATGTACCCCGCCCACGGGTCGTACACCACCACCTCTCCGTCGAGGTACTCGAACTGCGGGAAGCGGGCCCTCGCTTCCTTCTTCGACAGCACCGGGATCTTCAGGTCGAGGCCGGTCAGGTACTTCCACGTGTCGTGGACGACCATACCGGGGCGGAACTGGCTGTCCACGAGCATCTGCCCCACCTGGTGATAGACGGGCCGGCTGAACGTCCTCTCCCACTCGCGCCACTGCCGCGCCGCCTGCTCCACCAGCTCCACGTACACGGGCTTGGTGCCCGCGCCGGGGAACGCGACCCCGTAGCCCAGCTTGCGGATGGCCTTGGCGACGTCCGTCGAGCCCGCCCTGCTGCCGGGCACGTCGTCCTGCTCGAACACCGTCACCTCGTGGCCGCGCCGCCGCAGTTCGATGGCTGCCGCCACGCCGAACACGCCACTACCGGCGATGCCGGCCTTCATCTGCACACGCTCCAGCCCTTGCGCTCACGATGCACGAACACTACCATGCTCCGGAAACGCCGTCCATCCGATGAAGGAGAAGTCCCATGCCGCGTTCTGAAAGGTCTGGCAAGGTCCAGACCGTCCTCGGCCTCATCAGGCCCGAGTCCCTGGGCGTCACTCTGACCCACGAGCACCTGCTGATAGACCTGAAACTCATCCACCAGCCGCCGGAGGAGGCCAGCGAGCGCGCCTGGGTTGACGCGCCCGTGACGATGGACCGCCTCGGCGCCATGGCGAAGCGCACCCACCACAGCATCCCCAACACGCGCCTGCTGGATGTCGAGACCGCCACTGAGGAGATCCTGCGCTACAAGCACGCCGGCGGCACGTCGCTGGTGGATGCCACCGCCATCGGCGCCGGCCGCGACCCGCTGGCCCTGGCCCGCATCTCGCGCGCCACTGGCCTGAACATCGTCATGGGCGGCAGCCACTACACTCCCCTCTCCTACCCGCCCGACATGGACCAGCGCAGCGAGGACTCCATCTTCCAGCGCATCGTCCGCGACGTCACCGTCGGCGTCGGCGATACAGGCGTCCGCTCCGGCATCATCGGCGAGGTCGGCAACTTCTGGCCCATGACTGAAGTCCAGGGCCGCGTGCTGCGCGCCTCGGCCCGCGCCCAGGTGGTCACCGGCGCGGCCATCCTCATCCACCCGGGCGCCCATCCCAAGTCGCCCATGGCCATCCTCGACGTGCTTGTCAAGGCCGGCGCTAGGCCGGAGCGCATCATCATCGGCCACCTCGACCTCTTCCACGAACCCAAGGTGTTCAAGGACATCTCCCAGGCGGGCTGCTACCTCGAATGGGATGTCTTCGGGTACGAAGACACGTCGTGGGACGAGTTCGTGCTCTTCGCCAGCGACGTGGAGCGAATGGAGCGGCTGGAGCGCCTCATCACGGACGGCTATGGCGACCGGCTCGTAGTCGCCCAGGACGTGTGCCTCCACATCCACCAGCGCAAGTACGGCGGCAAGGGCTACGCTCACATCCTGGAGAACATCGTCCCCCGCATGAGGAAGCGCGGCTTCACGGAGAAGAACATCAACGCCATCCTCGTGGACAACCCCAAGCGCATCCTGACGTTCGAGTGAACCACTGGGGGTGGGAGGCCTCCTCTCCCCTTGCGGGAGAGGCCTTTGGCCCCGATTCCATCTGGGCCAAGGGGTGAGGGGTGTTAGCGAGAAGGAGGCGTTAGATGGACCTCGAACTCACCGGCAAGGCCGCCATCGTCACCGGTGGCAGCCGCGGCATCGGCAAGGCCATTGCCCGCCAACTTGCCCTAGAGGGCGTGGACGTCGCCATCGCCGCCCGCAACCAGCAGGTCTTGGATGCCGCTGCTCGCGAGCTGGCGCAGGAAACGGGCCGCCGCATCGTCCCCATCGTCGCCGACACTAAGGACGACGCCTCGGTCAAGGCAGTGGTCAAACAGGCGGTAGATGCCTTTGGCAGGATAGACATCCTCGTCAACAACGCCGCGCGGCCCGCTGGACAGGGACCTGTACCGAGCCTCGCCGAAATCACAAACGAGATGTTCTGGGAGGACATGAACACCAAGGTCATGGGCTACCTGCGCTGCGCCCGCGAGGTTGCCCCCTACATGCGCCGCCAGGGCTGGGGCCGCATCATCAACATCAGCGGTTTGGGCGCGCGGACGTCCGGCTCCACCATCGGCAGCATGAGGAACGTCGCCGTCTCCGCCATGACCAAGAACTTGGCTGACGAGCTTGGCCCCCATGGCATCAACGTGACGGTGGTGCATCCCGGGATGACGTACACCGAGCGGATACCGGCTTTGGTTGCCGAGCGGGTGCGCGAGCAGGGCGTGCCCAAAGAAGAGATCGAGCGCCAACTACGGGAGGCGAACTCGGTGAAGAAACTCATCGATGCGCGGGAAGTAGCCTACGTGGTGGCCTTCCTCGCGTCGCCGAAGTCCATCAGCATCAACGGCGACGCCATCGTCTGCGGCGGCGGCGTCGGCAAGGCGATCTATTACTAGTCGTTGCGGGGACTTCATGGAGGGCTGAGATGCAGAGTAGCGCCAAGACTGCGGACGAGTATCTCGCGGAGTTGCCGCCAGAACGCCTCCAGGCACTCGCCGCCGTGCGCAAGGTCATCCTCGACAACCTACCCAAAGGCTACGAAGAAACCATGGACTTCGGCATGATTGCCTATGTCATCCCGCTGAGCCGGTATCCCAAGACCTACAATGGCCACCCTCTCGGCCTAGCCGCACTCGCCTCGCAAAAGAACTACATGTCGGTGTACTTGATGAACGTCTATGGCGACAAGGTGACCGAGAAGTGGTTCATCGAAGAGTACAAGGCCAGCGGGAAGAAGCTCGACATGGGCAAGTCCTGCATCCGGTTCAAGCGCCTCGACGACCTGCCTTTAGACCTCATCGGCAAGGCCGTGGGCCGCACCCAGTGGACCGGTACATCGCGTACTACGAGGCAGCTAAGGCTCAGCGTTCCAAAAGCTAGGAAACTGCCTCGCTCCCCTCACCCGTCTTCATGGTAGCGATCGCCTTCGCCAGTTCGTCTTCATGCTGCGAACCGAGGAGCAGCCGCCTGCGTCCTTCGAGGGTGAGCATGACGCCCCGGTTGCCGGAGACGTTGTATGCCTTGCCCTTCGGCCCCCACCGGATGCCCCAGCCGCCGTAGTCGCGCAGTGGGCGGTAGGTGCATGCCTCGAAGGCCGTAACGGCCGCCGGCGGGATGCGCACCCATCCGAGGTGCAGCGGCCAGAACCTGACGTAGATGCCGTCACGCCTGACCTCGGTGCGAAGGTTGAGGGACAGCATGAACACGGGCAGGACAAGTCCGAAGAGAAAAGCGAGCAGGATGAGGGCGGCATTAGGCGCGGGATTGTCGCCCCAAGGCTTTCCGAGCACCACCTGCTGGATAACTCCCCACATCGGTACACCGAAAACGATGAGGAGCAGCGCGCGCAGCCACCACTGCCCGAACCGCTGGGTCTCGGTAAAAAGAGGCGCGGTCTGTCCCGCCGCCATGAGATGAGTCTGCGAGGGCTGAGTCATCGGTAGGCTACCCCTTGGAAGGCGGGGGCGAAGGGAGCCATCTTGTGGCGGTCCTCGACCTCGAGCCGCAAGCCCGCATCCAGCAGCGCCTGCTCGGTGTGCCGATGCAGTTGGCAGCCGGCGGCGACCCAGCCGTACACGGGCTGGATAGCCTTCTGGAATCCGCCGGTGAAGCCGCTGGCGGCAACGTGTTCCGCCAGGCGGAACTGACCGCCCGGCTTCAGCACGCGCCTCACCTCGGAGATGGCTTGGTCCGGCCGGGAAACGGTGCACAGGACAAGGGGCGAGACCACGGTGTCGAAGTGCTCGTCGGGAAAAGTTAGAACCTCGGCCGGGACCTGATGAAGCTTGACCTTTGCCTGCGCGTCCAATGCCAGCTTCTGCTGTCTCGCCCCTGCGCGGCGCAGCATGTTGGGGTCCGGGTCGGTCGCGTCCAGACTCGTCACCTTAGGCCAATCGTAGTAGTTGAGGTTGAACCTGGTACCGCAACCGATCTCCAGTACCACGCCCGTCGCGCCGCCGGCCACCGCCCGGCGAGTCCGCTCCGCCCACTTCTTGTCGATCCCTTCGAACAAGTCGTAGAGAGCAGCGAACCAGCGATGGTTAACTATAGGCGGGTTCGGTGACAAAGCTTCCATCATAGATGCCATCACGATGCTGTGGAACGCACCACTGGAAGTAGTGTAACGAAGCACAGAACGGTCCTCAATAGCCCGCAAAAACAGTATCACCCACGGCAGGACTCGAACAGATCGCCGCGGGTGATACCTTCTACAGGCCGATGAGTGGCCTTACTTCTTCTTCGCTGCCTTCTTGGCGGGAGCCTTCTTCGCGGGCATGGTGTTTCACCCCCTTTCGCAACGATTTCCAGTGCGGCTATGCGGGTAATATAGACGGATTGAGGAGGGGCAGTCCATGTCATTGCAGTGATATTTTCCCGCAATTTCTTTTCAGGGACTGCCACAAGGGCCGACCCACCACGCCCATAACAACGGGGAGCTGCATGAGGTACCCAAGGATTCCGTCCCATGACGATGCGGTGGCCGAGGACTATCTCACTTGTCTGATTGCCTCTACCACTGCACGAACATCGGCATAACAACGTGC
>Ga0194132_10001924_pt1 | contig 40657 bp, 37 predicted proteins | sample TA2KigOf80mmetaG_FD_148612 | JGI IMG/M metagenome (GOLD analysis project Ga0194132, IMG submission 148612) | Freshwater microbial communities from Lake Tanganyika, Tanzania - TA2015054 Kigoma Offshore 80m | ecosystem: Environmental > Aquatic > Freshwater > Lake | place: Tanzania: Lake...
ATTGCAAAACCTGGTTGGCTGAGAATCTCGCCGCGGGAAGTGAAGTCAACACCAGGATGTAGCTGGTCCGTTCCAGGCTTGCAGCCTGAGCCTGCGTCCCATTGCGTTGGGCTTTTCGTTCCGCCTTAAATACTAAGGGACACACATGTTGAAAGAAAGAAAGCGATTGAAAGTCCGCGACGCCGCGGCCCAATGGGAGGTCATTCAGAAGGAGTTCAACGTCGAAGAGTTCATCAATTACTTCGCGGTGAACATGTGCGTTCAAAACTGGGATGGATTCTTCAACAACTACTTCGTCTATCGTGACGTGAAGCCTGGATCGAAGTGGGAGATCTACCCCTGGGACCAGGACAAGACCTGGGGCGAATATGACGGGGCGAGCGAGCGTTTCGATTGGTATGACATGCCGCTCACGATGGGCATGCAGGGTGACAACCCGCCCCGGTTACGAGGTTTGATGCGATTTGAAGGTGGAGGCCCGTTCGGAGGCGCTTCCTGGTGGCGCCCGCCGGGATGGTTTTCGGGTCCTTTGCTGGCTAATCCTGAATTTCGCCAGCGCTTCAAAAAAAGGCTGGCGGAAATCTGTCTGACCGTGTTTACGCCTGCGAAAATGGAACCCCTCGTCGTGTCGCTGGAGAATCGGCTGGGGCCGGAAATCATGATTCGCGCGGGTCTGACGCGGCAGGATCCCGCTGAAGCTTCCAGGCGTTTTCAGCGCCATCTCGATTCGTTCCGGAACCAAGCCGAACACCGGCGCCAATTCATTTTGAACGCCCTCAGCAAGGAAAAGTGAGTTTGAGGGAAAAGCCGGCGCAGGATTCAGCGGCGGAAACGTTCCGGGGAGGGAGGGGCTTGGGTTGAGATGATCTGCTCGAACCCCTAGTCCATCATGCTGCAGCTGGTGCCCGCGACAGGACTTGAACCTGTACGATGTTACTCACTAGAACCTGAATCTAGCGCGTCTGCCAATTCCGCCACGCGGGCAATCCTGCTCTCGCCGCAGGGATCTTGAACTCACTTCAGAGCCGCCTGCCGGGAGCTTAAACCCGCTCGGCAATCATCGACCCAACCGCGACAATCCCTACTAACTAAGGACCCATCCCCGACATCGCAAGTGAATTCATCGGGCCAGCCGAGAATGATCCTTGTGACAACTTGTTACTGTTTGAACGGGCTTCGCCGCATCTGAGCACAGCGCCAACTTGACTCATTGCAAGGGTTCATGGAAATTGGGGTCGGATCATGGTTCGTTCATTTGCTTTTACGACTCAGGGGCGCTTGCATATGCGCGACCTGGATGCCTTCCTGATTCCGACGTTGCTGGCGGACACCAACTTGTTTCTATGGGTTGACTTGGAGGATCCGACACCGGAGGAGACCAAGTTTTTTCTAGAGGATGTATTTCGATTTCATCCGCTTTCCATTGAGGACTGTGTGATGGTGACGCCGTCGCCGAAGGTGGAGGAGTATGTTCCGAAGGAGGAAGACCGGTTTGCGCCCTATCTATTCATGGTCATTCACGCGGTCGATTACAGCCGGAAAGACGGTGTATTTGCGACCAGCGAGCTTAATTTTTTTCTGGGGAAGAATTTCCTCGTCACTTTTCACGAGGTGGCCATGAAGTCGATGCAGGCCGTTGAGGAGCGCTGCATTCGCAGCAATGTCCTCGTCGCGAGGGCGCCGGACCGGGTGGCCCACATTCTTCTCGATGCCTTAGTTGAGAATTACAAACCGGCCCTTGAGGAGCTGGCTTTGGAGATTGGCGATCTCGAACAGCAGGCGTTGCAGCACCCCTCCTCCCGCACGTTGAACAAGATTCTTCAGGTCAAGAAGGAGGTCATGCATTTGCGGCAGATCATCGGTCCTCAGCGCGAAGTCCTTTCCCGCTTCGCCAAAGGCGAGTTCAAATTGATTCGTCCTCACCTCGTGCCCTACTACCGCGACGTCCATGACCGGTTGTTCCACATCGCGGAGCTCGCCCAAAGCTACACGGATTCCCTCACAGGGATCTTGCAGGTGTATCTCAACATGTCCTCCAACCAGACCGGGGAGGTGGTGAAATTTCTGACCATGATTACCGCCATCACCACTCCCATGATGATGGTGGGCACCTGGTACGGCATGAATTTCGAAACGATGCCGGAAGTGAAATGGGCTCACGGCTACGGGCTGGCTTCCGTGGTGACCTTGATTTCCACCGTCGCCACCGTCTGGTATTTCAAGAAGCGAAGGTGGTTCTAGAAGACGCCGGGCTCCTCCCATGCCAAAAGCCAAGTCCAATTTTGTCGAGAAAGTGCTTGGGCGTCTCGGACGCATCGATCAGCAAGGACTCCAAAGCGTGGTCCAGCGCCTGGCCCGCGAGAGAGCCTTCCTGGAAACACTCTTCAACACCATCGAAGATGGCATCCTCGTGGTGGATGAGGAAGGCAAGATCGTTTACAGCAATTTGGCGGCGGGGCACTTGTTCGGTTTTGCACCGGAGTCCGTTGAGAATCAGCCGGTTCGCCGCCATTTGCCCGAGCTCGATTGGCTGAGGCTCGAGTCGCTCGACAAGGAGGGCGGACCGCGCATCTTTCGCCACGAATTCGAAATTCATTATCCCCGGCCCCGTTTCCTCCGGCTTTACGCGGCGCCGTTGGATGGCGAGAGCGTTGGGCGAGCCGGATTTGCCTTGATCGTGCACGACGCGACTGAAGCGCGGCAGCAGACCTTCGAAGCGATCGAAAGCGAGCGTGTTCAGGCGCTGACCCTCCTGGCGGCAAGCGTGGCCCACGAGGTCGGAAACCCTCTCAACGCACTCAGCATTCATCTCCAGTTGATGGATCGGGAACTCAAGAAGTTGCGCTGGACCGAAGCGCGTTGTGCCAAGAAGAAAACTCCCGCCCCGCCCGCCGCCTTGCCGTCCAAGCCTCTGGAAGGCCGCGATGTCGAGGAAATCAGTGACAAACTCGCCGGGTATCTGGCGGTGGCCAAAGGGGAAATCGCCCGGCTCGATGACATCGTCACGCAGTTCTTGCAGGCGATCCGTCCGTCGCGACCTCAGTGGCGTCCTGCGTCGCTCAACGACGTGGCGGCCGAGACGCTCGCGCTGCTGCGTCCCCAATGCGACAATCGCGGCCTCCTCGTCGAGCAGCGCTTTCAAAAACCGTTTCCCGATGCGGTCATCGATCCGCGCCAGATCAAACAGGTGCTCGTGAATTTGGCGAAGAACGCGATGCAAGCCATGACCCGCGGTGGACGCCTGGGCATGGAAACCGGGTCCACGCCGGACGGCGTGTGGATCGCCGTCAGCGATACGGGAGGAGGGATACCCACGGATCAGCTCCAGCGCATTTTTGAACCCTTCTTCACCACGAAAAAGAAGGGATCCGGCCTGGGGTTGATGATCGTGCAGCGCATCGTTCGAGACCACGGCGGGCGGATCGAGGTGGAAAGTCACATGGGCAAAGGAACTTCTTTCCGAGTTTGGCTTCCCCGGGGACAGAAGGCACCCCGCTTGCTTGAGGCGGGAACCCCATGAGCCGCCCCACCTTGCTCATTGTCGACGACGAGAAGCCTACCCGCGACGGCTTGCGGGCGGCACTCGAGGACCGCTACGAGGTCTTTCTGGCTGAGGACGCCGCGACCGCCATGGCGCTCCTGGAAAAGGAGCCCGTGGATGTGCTGCTGACGGATCTGCGGCTGCCCAACGAGGACGGTCTGAAGCTCCTGGCACGGGCCAAGTCGTTGTCCCATCCGCCGATTTGCATTTTGATGACGGCCTACGGGTCAGAGGAAGTTGCGGTCGAGGCGATGAAGCAAGGGGCGGATGATTATATCGCCAAGGGCCGGCTGCAGATTGAAGAACTTGAGTTGCGCATCGCCAAGGCGCTTCGGCAACAGAATTTGGAAGTCGAGAATCGCAACCTCCATCAGCAGCTCGACCGGAAGTTTGGGGTTGAAAACATCGTGGGCGAATCGTCCTTGATGAAGGAAGTGTTTGAGGTGGTGGCGCAAGTGGCCCCCAGCCGCGCCACCGTGTTGGTGACGGGAGAAAGCGGCACGGGAAAGGAACTCATCGCCAAGGCCATCCACCGGCTCAGTCCCCGCGCGCGCTTTCCACTCGTCACGGTCCATTGCGCGGCGCTCTCCCCGTCCCTGCTGGAAAGCGAACTTTTTGGTCACGAAAAAGGCGCGTTCACCGGGGCGCATGAGCGCCGGGTGGGACGATTCGAGCTGGCGGGCGGTGGCACCCTCTTCCTGGATGAAATTGGGGAGATCGACGCTTCGGTTCAGGTCAAGCTCTTGCGCTTCTTAAGCGAGCGCACATTTGAACGCGTGGGGTCGAACAAGACCTTGACGGCGGACGTTCGGCTGGTCGCCGCAACCAACAAGAATCTGGCGCAAATGGTCAAGCAGGGAACGTTTCGCGAGGATTTGTATTTCAGGCTTCGCGTCGTCGAGATCCACCTCCCTCCGCTGCGGGAACGCCCGGGGGACGTTCCACTGCTCGCCCGCGCGTTTCTGCAGGAATTCGCCCGCGAGAACGGCAAGGGGGTCCAGGAGTTCACCCTGGACGCCTTGGATGCGCTGCGGAGTTACCCTTGGCCGGGGAATGTCCGGGAGTTGCGCGCCGCGGTTGAACACGCCGTCGTGTTGTGCCGGGGTGACCGGGCCGGGGTGCGTGACCTTCCTGCCGAGCTGCGCGCCCCTGCGGTGATGACGGCCGCCCCCATTCCGAGTGATGCCGCGCCGGGAGAGACTCCTCTCACGGTCAAAGAGGCCGAGAAGCAGCTCATCATTCGCGCGCTGAAGGAAGCGGGCGGCAGCCGCACCCTGGCCGCACAGCGCATTGGGATCAGCCGGCGCACGCTGCACCGCAAGTTGAACGAGTATCGATTGGAAGGCATCTAAACCCGGACTGGAAGGAGACTGGCATGGTAGGTCTGCAAGAACTGATTCATAAATTCGAAGTGGGCGAGGGGGCGGGCTGGCTGCGCTCCGTGCTGGGCGCGGTGGCGCTCCTGGCGATGGCGGTGATCTACGATCTTCGCGAGTTCAAGAACTTCAATTCACCCGAGGCCATGGACCAGGCCCAGCTCGCCCGCAACATTGCTGAGGGGGAGGGCTTCACCACGCGCTGCATCCGCCCGCTCAGCGCGCACCTCCTTCAGCAGCGTCATCGCGAGCTCGCGAAAGATAAGGCCGCCAGCCCGGCCGATCCGGCGTCGGATCCGACTTTTTTGCATGTTGATCATCCGGATATCACTCATCCGCCGTTGTATCCGGTCCTTCTGGCCGGCCTCATGAAAGTGGCGCCGTTTCGCTACGAAATTCCCCAAAACGCCGCCTTCCACACCTATCAACCCGAGATCGTGATCGCCCTGTTCAACCAAGTGCTGTTCATGCTGGCGGCGATCCAGCTCTATCTGTTGGCGAGGCGGTTGTTTGACGCATCCGCGGCCTTGATCTCGACCTTGCTTTTCGTCGGCGGCGAATTGTTTTGGAGGTTCAGTATTTCAGGGCTTTCAACCCTGCTGCTCATCAACCTGTTTCTGGCCTTGGTCTCAGTCCTGACTCGACTGGATGAGTCCTGCCGGAATCCCGAGAAACCATTGCGATCCACCATGCTCTGGGCCGCAGCGGCGGGGTTATTGCTCGGGGCGGGTTTGTTGACCCGCTACAGTTACGGGTGGCTCCTTTTACCCGTCCTGGTTCATGCCGGGTGGAGCGGGCCGCAGCGGCGATGGGTGGCGATGGGCGCCGTGTTGGTTGCGTTCGCAGTGGTGACAACCCCTTGGCTGGTGCGGAATCATCAACTGAGCGGTCATTTCTTTGGGACGGCGGGATACGCGGTTTACGCGGAGAGCAAGTCCTTTCCGTCCGATCATTTGGAACGCGCTTTGGCGCCCGCATTCAACCGGGTCGAATTTGAAGAATTCCTGCGCAAATTGGTGGTGAACGGCACGGCGCTTTTGCAAGAGGATTTGCCGAAGCTGGGCGGGAGCTGGGTCTCGGCGTTCTTTCTCGCCGGTCTGATGGTAAACTTTCGGAATCCGGTGTTGAGCCGTTTGCGATGGTTCCTCGTTGGAACACTGGCGATCTTCGGGTTGGTTCAGGTGATGGGCAGGACCTTCCTGAGCACCGAGAATCCTGTGGTGAACGGGGAAAACCTGCTGGCCATCGCGGCACCGCTGGTTTTTGTCTTTGGGACGGCGATTTTCCTGACGCTGCTGGATCAATTGGAAGTCCCGATGCCGGAAATCAAGCATCTCGTCACCACGGGGTTCGTGTTGTTGTCGTGCGCTCCCTTGTTGCTCGTGCTGCTGCCGCCGCGGTTGCATCCGGTGGCTTATCCGCCTTACTATCCGCCCGTGGTGCAGACGCTCTCGGGATGGATGACGCCCAAGGAACTGATCATGACCGATGTCCCGTGGGCGGTGTCGTGGTATGGCCGGAAGAAGGCCATCTGGACGGTGATCAACGCGAAAGAAGACTTTTTCGCGGTGAGCGACTTTCAGAAGCCCGTCTCGGCACTCTATCTGACCCAGCGCACCACGGACGCAAAATTTCATTCGCAGATGGTCAAGCCTCAGGCGACGAGCTGGGAGTGGTTTATTTTGCAGGGCCTGGTGAAGACCAACTTGCCGTCGGGATTTCCACTCAAAAAATCGGCGGGAGGATTCGAGACGGTGGGCCATTTTTACCTCACGGACCGGGAACGCTGGCTGAAATAAGCGGAAATTCAGAAATGCGAAAGTGGCTCGCCTTATGAGTTTTCTGGGAGTTTTCCGTTTGACACCAATTCTGTTTGAACGTAAAACCTGCCTGCATTTCAAATAATCAAGCTGTTTGAGGGTAACGTCTTTCCCTGGAAACGGACATCGTATCGCTATGAACAAAATTCTTGCATCCGCCAGTATGGCTGCTGTGGGCGCCTTGGGGTTGAACGCTGCTGACACCCAAATCCTGAGCCCGCTCGAAACCGGCAAACCCTGGAGTATCTCCGCAGGTTTGCGCGGATTCTATGACGACAACTACGCCATGCGTCCGGACGGGGCTGCTCGCGAGAGCTATGGGTTTGAGGTGACCCCTTCCGCGAAGTTCAATATTTTTCACCATCAAACGCGCTACTCGCTTTCGTATGATTACATCATGCGATACTTCGAGGATCGCGTGAATGATTCCGCCGACCACAGTCATCTGGTGAATGGCGCGATCAATCACCGGTTCAACGAGCATCACAAGGTGGATCTGAGCAATTCCTTCGTGGTAGCGCGCGAACCCGAGTTGCTGGAACCGACCGGCCCGACCACGGCGCCGATTCTTCGGAGCGATTCCAACAACATCAACAATCGCGCTTCCGCCGCTTATACCGCTGACTGGACTTCCGTCCTGAGCACGGTGGTGGGGTATGGCAATACGATTTACGATTACGACGAAAGCGGGCCTGGCAGCTATTCGGCGATTCTCGACCGCATGCAGCATTTGATCTCGGGCAGCCTCCGGTTCCGGGTGGCCTCGAGCACGATCGCTTCGGTCGGTTATCAATTCGGGATCGTCGATTATCGCGGCAAGGATTCTCTGGCCTTTGCGGCGCCGTTCGTGAGTCCCAACGTTCGCGACAATGAATCCCATTATCTGTTCGCAGGGTTGGATCATTATTTTAACCCGACTCTGAACTTTTCCGGACGTGTGGGTGTCCAACTTACCGATTACACCGGTTCGCTTCCTGGGTCGCCTGATGATAAAACCTCGCCCTACGCCGACGGCAGCCTTTCCTGGAATTACACCACGGGCAGCACGCTTCAAGTGGGGGTGCGTCACGAGCGGGTACCCACGGATGTCGCCCTGTTCAACGTCGGGTTGCCGACGCTCGACATGGTCAGCACCGCGGCTTACGTCCTCGTCCGCCACCAACTCACCGCCAAATTGCGCGCCGGCTTCACGGCTCAGTACCAGCATTCTACGTTCAACGACAATATCCCGGGCGACTTGGTGGACGATTACTGGACCCTGGGAGCGAATGTCGCCTACCAATTCAACCAGTATATTGCAGCGGAATTGGGCTACGCCTACGACAACCTCGATTCGGACTTGGTCGACCGTGGGTTTGATCGCAGCCGGGTCTTCCTGGGCGTGCGGTTTACCTACTAAGCCCTTCAGTTAACTTTGACGGGAGGCTGGACCAACATCTAGCCTCCTTTTTTTTCCATGGAATCAGTCAAGAACGCCCCTCAGTCCGAATCCAAGCTCCATTTCCTCGATTATTGGCGCATCATTCGCATCCGGAAGAGCGTCATTCTGCTGGTGTTCTTGCTCGTGGTCATCACGACGACCGCCGTCACGTTGATCCTCCCCCCTCAATACCTCAGCATGGTTCGCATCGCCGTGGAAAAGGACGCCACGGACATTTCGGGTCTCTTCCAAAGGGACAGCATTCAAGTTTACGATCCCTATTTCATTCAGACTGAGTTCGAGAAGATCACCTCGAAGAAGGTGCTGCATAAAGTCATTGAAGACATGGGGCTCAACAACGAATGGGCCAAGAGGTATAACTCGGAAGGTCCGCTGAAGACCTCCGAGACTTACGAGATTTTGAAGCGGCACATTGATGTCCGCCAAACCCGGAATACGAGTCTGATTGAGATCAGCGTCCGCAGCGAAGATCGGCGGGAAGCGGCCAATCTATGCAATAAAATTGCGGAAACGTACAAGGAGAACCGGCTCAGTCTCCGCCGTGACATGTCCGACAAGGGCATCACCAAACTCAAGGATGAGTATCAATTGCAGTTGGCCAGGGTTCATTCGTTGCAGAGCAATGCGGCCGAGTTGCGCCTCAGGTTGAAGATCTCGGATTACGTGGCCGAAGGCAACGCCCCGGTCACCACTCTCGAACCGGAGACGGTCCGGCGGCTCGAGAACGAACACCTGGCGGCCCGCGGCGAGTTGGCATTTTACACCGCGAAGCTCGACGATTTGCGCAGCATGAACCGGGAAAACCTTCGCAAGGCCATTCTCTCGGCCGAGCCGGACGACCTGTTGAAGGATCTTTTTCTCCGCCTGAACGACACCGAGCAGCGGTGGTCCGCGCTGAACAAGGATGTGGGTGATTTGCACCCAGAAGTGATCAAAACCAAAGCCTTGCTCAGCACCCTCAACACGCAGATTGAGGCGCGTATCGATGGGATCCTCATGGGATTGGGAAGCCGGTTGAAAGCCACGACTCAACGGGCCCTCGAGCTGTCGAACCAAGTGGCGGTGGCCATCGAGAAGGACGCCAAGGCCGCCAGCGAATACCGGCCCTATTTCTTGATCAAAGGAGAGTTGGAGACGGAGAAGCGGATCCTGGAGACGATGAAGTTCAAGATCGTCCAGGAGGAGGTGGACTTGAGCCTTCCCAAGAGCTCGATCGTGGAAGTCACGGACCGGGCGGAAGAGAGCCAAAAACCTTTCCGGCCGAATATTCCGCTGAACATTGGTTTGGGCGTGGTGGTGGGTCTTCTGATCGGAGTGGGCCTGGCCTTCTTCATTGAGTATCTCGACACGAGCGTGAAGACCATTGACGACGTGGAGCGCGCTTTGCAGGCGCCGGTGCTGGGCGTGATTCCGCAGAACGTGGGCTCGTTGCTGGAGGAAGGGGCGGACAGCCCGCATGCCGAAGCTTACCGGGTGTTGAGAACCAATGTCTTGTTCTCCCAGAAAGACCCTCAGAAGAACACGTTGACGGTGGTGAGCGGTGGCGCGGGTGAAGGCAAATCCACCACGATTTTCAATCTGGCCACCATCTTTGCCCAGCATGGGAGCCGGGTTTTGGTGGTGGATTCGGATCTGCGCCGCCCGAGCCTGCACAAGATTCTGAAGGTCTCGAACACCGTGGGACTGACCAACTACCTCCTCAAACAGAACTCGCTGGAGGAGGTCATTCAGACGACCAAACAGCCGGGGTTGGATTTTCTGCCGAGCGGCAAGTTGCCCAGCAGTTCCCTGGGTATTTTGAATTCGACCCAAATGCGAGAGTTCATTCGCGAGGCCAAAAAGCGTTACGATTACGTGTTCTTCGATTCTCCGCCCATCATGGGTGTCAGCGACGCCTCGATCCTGGCAAGCGAGGTTGATTTGGCGCTGTTGGTGATTCAATATCGCAAATACCCGCAGGCCATGACCGTTCGTGCCAAGCAGATGGTCGAGAAGGTGGGCGGGACATTGCTGGGAGTTGTGCTCAACAACATCAATATTTCCCAGGATTCTTACTACTACTACTACAGCGGTTATTATTACGATTACTACTCCCGGAACGATGAGGGCGGGGGCAAAAAGAACGGGGAACACAAGAAGGCCGCCGCCCAAGCCGGGGAAACGCCGGAACGGGGTGGCGGAGTGGAGATCAAGCAAAAGTATTGACCCTTGCGGTTGGATTGTTGGAATCGTGGCGCTCATGAAGCTCGTTCGATCATTCTTTTTTTCCTCCCTTTGGGAAAAGGCCAGGCCTCGGCTCGCGGTCCATTTTCTTTGGCTACTCCCGGCGATGGCTTTGACGACCGGTTGTGAAACCACCGGCGGAGGACTCGGGAGTTCCACTTCGCCTGCGCCCGGTGCGGCGGCGAAGGCTCCTGTCGCGCCCGCCCCCGAAGCGCCTCCCGTGGTCCGCGGCGATGTGCTCAGGCCCAACGACATGGTGTCGGTTCTTTTCTCGGGTCTGGCTTCCGCTCCCAATCGCCACGACGAGCGCATCAAAGATGACGGGAGTTTGACTCTGCCTCTGAATTTGCGCATCCAGGCGGCGGGTAAAACCCCCGGCCAGTTGCAAAGGGATATTTATAACCTCTACGTTCCGGCTTATTTCCGCGAACAATTGACGGTCACGGTGGCTCCGGAAAATCGGTTCTTCTTCGTCGATGGCGATGTGCGGACCCCGAACCGTTACGTCTACGCGGGCGAGATGACCGTGCTCAAGGCCATTTCCGCTGCCGGAGGATTCACGGATTTCGCCAACCGCAAGAATGTCATCCTGAACCGGTCCAACGGAGAGAAGCTCATCATCAATTGCGAGAAGGCCGCGAAGAATCCCACCTTGGACAAGCCGGTTTATCCCGGGGATCAGATTATCGTCAAACGCAGGCTCATCTGACCCTGGCTTAGCCGTGCTGCGCGGGGTTGGTTGTGCGGGGTGTTCGCCGTTTTGATTCAACTTCGTGTCATGAATGGCCCCGGTGCGGGTTCCACTTGGGTGGCCAGTTCTCTCCCTGCAAGCTTTGGGAGGAGTCCAGCGGACGGCTTGCGTTGCGAAGCCAAAGGAGTCTGGGAGGGGCACTTCAACGTCCGCCTCGAAAAGGATGGTGTCTTTGTGCTCTCGGCCCGGGCAGAGGCGTTCTGCAGGGTCAATGGGTCTCCTGTTTCGGAAGTTCCCCTGCGTCATGGAGACGTCATCGACGCTGGAGAGATGAAGTTGTGTTTTGGATTTGCGGATGCGCCGCAAAAGTCACTCCGGGCGAGGGAAGTCCTGGCCTGGGTGTTGATCCTCGGCTTGGGTTTGTTGCAGTTGATCGTGGCGGCGCTGTTATTCTGAACCTTTGAGCCTTCAGCGGTTGGTTTTGGATTTCGCCCGCTGCTGGCGGAAGAAGTCCAAGAGCAAACTCCGGCATTCCTCTTCGCGAACCCCTCGAGTGATGTCGGACTTGTGGTTGAGTCCTTCAAACTGAAGGAGATTCATGGCGCTGCCCGCGGCCCCGGCTTTGGCGTCGGAGACTCCGAATACCACACGGGAGAGTCGTGCATGCACGATCGCGCCCGCGCACATGGGACAAGGTTCTTTGGTGGCGAAGAGGGTGCAATCCGTGAGCCGCCAATCGCCAATCGCGGCTTCGGCTTGAGTAATGGCCAGCATCTCGGCGTGGGCCGTGGCGTCTTTGAGCAGCTCCACCTGATTCCAGGACCGCGCGATCACGCGCCCCGCGCGAACGATGACCGCACCCACCGGAACTTCGTCGTGTTCCCAGGCGCGGCGAGCGAGCCGCAGAGCCTCACCCATGAAGTAGGCGTCACTGTTGAGGTCGATGGGAGGTTCCATGAATGGATTCTTCGAGATGCCAGCTGACTTCCGACGCGCTGCTCCAAATTCCGTGGGCCGCGAAAAAACCACCGCGATGTTTCCAAAACTGCGGCCAGAGAAAATCTCGATCGGTATCCGGGAGGTCGAGCCGATCCAAAGCGGTTCGGGAGTAAAATGCGAACACACCTTCCTCGTGAGGAGGAGGGGGCTTTTCCAGCTTTCGTCGAATTTCGAAAAGAAACATCAACCAATGGGTCGTGCCTTGGTAGGCCGCTTCGGAGACGAGGCCGGTCAAACGCAAGTCGCTCTCGGAAAGGGCCAAATTCATTTCCTCGCCGGCTTCGCGGCAGGCGCAGCGATAGGGCGACTCGCCGAGCCAGGTTTTGAGTTTGCCCCCCGGCGGGCTCCATCGCCCCCGGTTCGGCTCCCGCGTGCGATGGAGCAACAACACTTCGTCCTGGGCATTGAAGCCGTAAAGCAACGTGGAGATCTTGTGGGGAAAATCCATCGGCGGCAGTGAAGCAAGAACGCCGGATCATTTCTACTGCCATTTCATTCCAGGAATTCTAAATTGCTGGCGTGAGTTCGATTCCACTTCTCCGAGCAGAAAACGGCAAGATTCTTCCTGCCGACACGCCCGAAGCTTTTGCCCAGTCCGTGGCGCTGGCTGCGGATTGGTTGAAGCGCGGTAGCGTGGTGGTCCTCCCGACCGAAACCGTCTATGGACTGGCGGCGAGTGCTTGGAATGAAAGGGCGATTGAGGAGATCTATCGCCTCAAGGGACGGCCTGCTTCCAATCCCCTCATTGTGCATGTGTCAGGCATGGAAATGGCCAAAGCCAGTGTGAACGATTGGCCTGAAGCGGCCGATCAACTGGCGAGAGCCTTTTGGCCGGGTCCGCTGACGCTCGTTTTGCCCAAGCGCTCTGTAATACCGGACAGGGTGACGGCAGGCGGGTCGACGGTGGCTGTGCGCTGGCCTTCACATCCCATCTTTCAGGCGGTGCTGGAGCAATGCGGATTTCCGCTGGCCGCGCCCAGCGCGAATCGGTCCAACAAAACCTCTCCAACGGCAGCGACTCAGGTCTTGCAGAGCCTTGGTGAAAACGCCCCCTGGATTGTTGATGGAGGTCCATGCCCCGTTGGCATTGAATCGACCGTGGTGGATGTTGCGGGAAAAGTTCCGAGAGTTCTGCGGGCCGGGATGATTTCGAGGGAGGCGATTGAGAGAGTTCTGGGCCGGAGTGTTGGCACGGCGCAGTCAGAAACCTTGGCGGGGAATGAAGTCGAGACGCTCCGCAGTCCTGGTTTGATGCGGTCCCACTATGCACCGCGGGCGGATTTGTGGACTGGGCGATGGAAGCACGGGAAGAGTGCGCGCATTGCCTTGACTGGAATGGGCCTCAAAATGGAGCAAGTGGCTGTCATTTCTCACACCATCATACCTGAAGGTTTCGAGCGAGTGATCGTCTTGCCGAATGATCCTGAAGCGTATGCGAGGGGGATGTATGCCGCCTGGCATCGATGTGATGAAGAGGGGGTTGCGGCGATCTTGGTCGAGGAGCCACCCGACGGTCAGGCTTGGGAAGGGATCTGGGATCGACTGAGAAGGGCGTCGAGAGGTCGACTCGAAGGGGGAATTTAATTATTACAATATGTTAATGTGCAATGACTTGATTCGAAAGTCGATCCCATGAAAAGGGGTAGTTTTTGGATCTGGAAAGTTGAGTTGGGATCGTCGATCAAGTGAAAACGAAACTTGTTGAATTGGATGTGATTTTGGATAGGTTTGGGGTGTGCGAAGTCCGGCCTGCCAAAGTTGGCGCTCCTCGCGACAGCGAGGGGGGCGAAAATGTTCAAAAAACTGTTTGACACATCCTTGATGCTTTGAGAGCCTGAGCGCACACACGGAATAACCAAGCAACAAAATGAGAACAAAAGCACTACTACTTACAGCCGCATTTGCTGCGGCAGGTGTCGCCGCTGCGTCCGCGCAGGTTTACTCAGTGAACGCGGTGGGCTACGTGAATGTGTCGGTCCCCAAGGGCTTCTCGATGATTGCCAACCCTCTCAAGGCTTCGGCAAACACGGTGGGTGCCTTGCTGGCATCTGCTCCCGATGGCACGACCGTTTACAAATTCAGCGGTGGCAAATTCGGCGTCAACACCAAGGACTTCGGTGAATTTGCGAATGGCGCTGAGACGATGAATCCGGGCGAAGGTGCTTTCATTGAAGCTTCGAGCGCGTTCACGGTGACGTTTGTTGGGGAAGTGCCTCAGGGTGCTCTCTCCCAGAACATTCCTGCTGGATTTTCGATTCAAGCCTCTCAAGTTCCTCAAAAGGGACAACTGGATACTGTTTTGAAGTTCCCTGCGGCTGATGGTGACACTGTCTATCGATACAACAATGGGAGTGGACGTTACAGCATTCACGCCTATGACTTCGGCGCTTGGGACAATCCGCCGTCTCCTGAAGTGGGTGAAGCCTTCTTCGTGAACAAGGCTGCAGCTGCGCAATGGAAGCGCGATTTCTCGGTCAACAACTAACCTGGAGTATCCTTAGAAACCCAACCAAACTATGAAAAAACTTCTAACTGTGGCCGCGCTGCTGGTGGTTGCTTATGCAACTCAGGCGCAAGGCACTGTGAACTTCAACAACAAAACTGGTGGCGTCGATTCTCCCGTGTTTGATGTCGGAGGCACGACCAAGCTTGCTGGTCCGGCCTTCCTGGCTGGTCTCTATGAAGGAGATACACTCCTGGGTGCCACGGCCCCGTTCCGAACGGGTACTGGCGCAGGCTATTGGAATCCGGCTCCGGACAGCTCTCGCGCAACGAGCGTTGCTCCTGGTGCGAACGCGACTCTGACAGTGCGCGCTTGGGAAGCCTCCGGCGGTGCTAACTACGCTGCGGCTCTGTCTGCCGGCAAGAAGACTGGAAAGTCTGATGCTGTGACCGTTGCCACGGGTGGCGCTGGTTCTCCTCCGAGCCTGCCCGCCGTTCTGACCGGACTGAAGAGCTTCAGCTTGGTTCCTGAACCCAGCACGATCGCTCTCGGTGCCCTCGGCGCAGCGGTTCTCCTGTTCCGCCGCCGCAAGTAACACTTGCTGCATCTGTTCTCATTCAGCCGCCCGGAAACGGGCGGCTTTTTTTTTGTTCGAGGGAGAGTGAAGGAAAGAGATGAGCTCACTCAAACCCGTCGTAGAAATCTCGACAGATAAAAAGCACGAGCACTGAAAGTGTGCTACCTAGAAACGGCAATTGCCCTTGATGAAGATTCGCAAGGTCCTGGCGATCGAGCCATTCCGAATCACTCACCTGATCCATAATGGATATGCCTCGTTCTTCGTCATGTCTTTCTCATCCAAGTCTTTGTAAAACATCACCATGTTCAACTATCCTCTTACGGATTAACCCCCACAAGGGCAGAACCGAAGACGGGTTTGCGATGGGGAGGTGGATTCTCGTCACCTTGGTTTTGCTTCAAGTGACGATGGAGCTGCGCGGGACGGGTTGGGAACAAGGAGAAGGATATCGGGTCAAGCAAGTTGATTTCGGCAAGGAGTCCGCATTGGATCGAGTAGGTTTGTTTCCGGTGTCCGCCGATTTCACCGGAATTCGATTTGAGAACCGATTGTCGATCGAGGATGTGGCGGAGAATCGTCTGCTTGAGATTGGTTCCGGGGTCGCTTTGGGGGACATCGATGGTGATGATCGCGTGGACATCTATTTCTGCGGGTTGAAGACGCAGAATCGTCTGTATCGAAACTTGGGCGGCTGGAAGTTTGAAGATGTCAGTGATGCTTCGGGATTGGGTTTGAAAGGAGAGGCGTTTACGGGTGCCGCGCTGGTTGATTTGGATGGCGACGGCGACCTTGACTGCCTTGTGAATTCTCTCGGGGGAGGAACGAAGCTATTCCGTAACGATGGAAAGGGCCGTTTCAGCAAGGTTGACGCTGCTGGATTGCTGGGCCGATCGGGCGCGACCTCGATGGCCCTGGGGGATGTGGATGGCGATGGGGACCTCGACCTCTACGTGACGAATTACCGGTCGGATACCTTTTTTGACTTCCCCCCGGGTCTTCGAACCGAGATGAGGCGGACGAGTCAAGGCGGTTGGGTGGTGGAACCCCGGGCGCGATTTCTGACGCTCGGCATGGGGACGGCGCCGCCGCTGGTGCTTGAGCGTGGGGAGCCGGATGTCTTTTATTTGAACTTGGGGAAGGGCAAGTTTGTGCCGGTTCCCTGGGAAGCTGGGGTGTTCCTGGATGAAGCGGGTGGGGCGCTGAAAGAAGCACCGACAGATTGGGGCATGGCGGCGATGTTTCGGGATTTGAACGGGGACCGTCTGCCGGATCTGTTTGTCTGCAATGATTTTGTCCAGTGGCCAGACCGTTTATGGCTTAACCATGATGGAAATGTGCTCAAGGCGGCCCCTAAAACAGCAGTGCGGGCCTGGAGTGTAGCGTCCATGGCTGTGGATGCGGCGGATATTGATCGGGACGGAGATTTCGATTTGGTCACGGTGGATATGTTGAATCCCTTGCGACAGGCTCGATTTCGCCAGCGTCCGGATCTTCTTTTGGGTAAGGTGGAATGGCCCATGGAGGAGCCGGAGTTTTCGCCGGAGGTGCCTCGAAATGTGCTTCAGCTTAACCGTGGCGACGGCACTTTCATGGAAGTGGGACGTTATGCGAAGCTCGCCGCGTCGGATTGGTCACCGAGCGTCATGTTTTTGGATCTCGATTTGGATGGATGGGAGGATTTGTTGGTCGGCGTCGGCAACTGGCATGACGTTCAGGATATGGACGCGCTCGCTCGTCAAAAGCAGGTTCAGACCAGAAACATTCCGGTCCGTGTGCAGGACCTTCAACACCTTCCGCTGAGGCTGGGCGCGAGCAAAGTGTTCCGAAATAGGCGGAACCTTCAATTCGAAGAAATGAAGGGCGTTTGGGGATTTGGCGGGATTGGGATCGCGCAAGGCATGGCTATGGCGGATCTGGATGGCGATGGGGACCAGGATGTGGTGGTGAATTGCATGAATGAGCCCGCACGGCTTTATCGCAACGACGTCCGTGCCGGGCGTGTGATGGTGCGGCTCGTGGGCGAGAAAGAGAATCGAAGCGGGGTGGGAGCCAAGGTGACGGTGCGGGGTGGACCCGTGACGCAGGCCCAAGAGATCGTGGTCGGAGGGCGTTTTGCTTCCAGTGACGATCCCACCCGGACATTTGCGACGGGGAAAGCTGAGACCGTGGAAATCGAGGTCGATTGGCGGGACGGAAGACGCAGTCTGATTTCGACGGCCAAGGCGAACCGGATTTATGAGATCAACCAGGCCTCCGCTTTAGCCGTCCCAAGCCCGGTTCAAGCGGGGCCGACCCCTTTCTTCGACGATGTGAGTTTACGACTCGGACACCGCCATGAAGACCTGGCCTATGATGACCGATCGCGGCAACCGCTGCTTCCGTTTAAGCTCTCCACGTCCGGGCCTGGTGTGGGTTGGATCGATTTGGATGGAGATGGAGACGACGATTTGATGGTGGCAGGAGGCAAGGGCAGTCGCGTTGCGGTTTTTAGAAACAAGGGCCAGGCACAGTTTGAGAAGTGGACTGGCAGGAGTTCGGAGGCGGCTAATCTCAGGGATCAAACATCCATGGCGGTGTTTGTGGAGGGAGGACAGAAGTTGCCGGGCGCCCTCGTGGTGGAGTCGAATTGGGAGGATGGGGAAAGCTCGGCTCCGGCGGTTGGGCGGCTGGGTATCGTGGGGGCTGACGTCGCTTACGATCGTTGGGATTTCCCCGGCGGCAAGAACACGACGGGGGCGATGGCCGTGGCGGATCTTGATGGCGACGGCGCGTTGGAACTATTTCTGGGAGGGCGCTCCGAGGTTCATCGGTATCCGGTGGCGGCGGAGAGTTTATTCGTCAGGAAGTCAGCGAACAAAGTGGAAGTCCTTCAACGAATGGGGAGCCTGGGCATGGTGCAAGGCGCTGTCTTCACGGATTGGGATGAGGATGGTGACGCGGACCTGGCGGTGTCGGTGGCCTGGGGGCCCATTTGGTTGCTGAAGAATGAGAAGGGGCGATTCAGCGATGTCACGCAGGGGACCGGATTGGAGAGGTATCCCGGATTATGGAACGGAATCGCGGCGGGGGATTTTGATGGAGATGGTAGGATGGACTTGGCCGCGTCCAACTGGGGCATGAATTGGAGGGTTGATCAGCAGGAGGGGCGGCCGGAAGATGTCTGGTTGTATTATGGCGAGTTTGCGGGTGATGGTGTGCTTCATCCTGTTTTGGCTTCGATGGATGAGTTGTTGGGCAAGGTGACTCCGTGGCGGGATCGGAAGACGCTGGCGGCGGCCTTTCCCTGGATCAGTGCCAAGTTTCCCGATCATCTCTCCTTTAGCAAAGCGGGTTTGGAAGAGATGATTGAAACTCAGGGGAAAGGGGCAGGAAAACTGATGGCCCGACATTTCGCATCGTCGGTTTTCTTGAATCGAGGAGGCCGATTTGAGATGCGCGTCCTGCCTCCTGAAGCCCAGTTTAGTCCGGCTTTTGGAATTACCGTTGCGGATTTTGATGGTGACGGGAAGGAGGACCTTTTCCTGGCGCAGAATTTTTTTGGAGCGGACTCCGAGTTGTCCCGTTCTGACGCGGGGAGCGGCATGGTATTGCTGGGAGACGGGCAGGGAGGATTTCGGGTGATGCCGGTGCAACAGTCAGGCCTTCGTTTGACGGGCGAACAACGAGGAAGCGCGGTGGCGGATTTCGACTCTGATGGCAGGACCGACTTGGTGGTGGGCGAGTCTCGTGGTGCAACGCGGCTTTTTCGGAATCGCTCCGGGAAGCCCGGGTTGCGGATCCAGTTGGAAGGGCCTCGTGGACTATCGGATGTTATCGGCTCCAGGATTCGTGTGGTGGATGAGCAAGGGCTGGGTCCATCGCGGGAACTGCATTCGGGATCGGGATGGCTGTCCCAGGACAGTTTGATCCCTGTGATGGGGGTGAGAGGCCGGGCCAAGGAAGTTCGGGTAACTTGGTCTGATGGTTCGCATTCGATCCACGAGGTTCAGCCGGGCCAGCGTTTTCTCAAGGTCCGCAAGCCGATCGCGGACTAGTGTGCTGTTCATGAATTGGGTGGTTTCAGAAGCTGGATCGTGTGACCTCTGCTGAATGGCCGTTTTCAGGTTCAACCGTGGTGCCTGGTCAGGGTAACCGTTCGACTTTGTAGAAGCGGATGTCCTTGGCTGAGGGATCCTGAAGTGTTGTCTCTTCGGCGGTAGCGGGTGGCGAATCCGCGATGGGGATTCACTCACCTTGGGGGAAAGCGTCGCGTGTGAAGAGGCGGTAGCGTTTGCCGGGGAGGCTGAGGAATCGCACAGCGCCACCCCCGGCGTTCACTTCCACCGAGAGAATCTTGAACACGCTGGAAGCCTGTTGGGGATCTGTGCCGGAGGCGTATTCGTGGGCGTTGTCGGCGCCATCGCCGTCGGGGTCCGCGGCGGGCGATGCTTCCGGGGCGGTGAAACGTGGGAAGTGGAGTCGTTGATATTCGTCCGGGAAGCCATCGAAGTTGTCGTCGCGGGATGCGGGTTGAATATCGAGAAAACCGTGGGCCGCGGACCAAGAACCGTCCGGCCATTCGACGAGCAGGGAACGCATGCCGGGAACGGCGTTGGGATCGATTTGGATGAGGGCGGATCTTCCCCGCAGGTTTCCTCCGGCATCCATTTGAGTGGGGCCGACGCGGATGCCGGTCCCGGTAACGCGCAAGACACCTCCGACCACCGGGAACTCCGGGGAAAAGACACCCACGACGAGGTTCGATTGTCCAGGTCGCGCCAAGGCCGCCAAGGCTGAATGGAAGATGGGATCCTGGGAGGAGCCCGGAATGCGGATACTGGTGATTCGGGGGGAAGGAGAGGAAGAAATCGCTTCGAAGTCTGCACCGAGGGTTGTTCCAGGCAAGAGTTGAAGGTTGGTTCGAACGACGGGGGCGAACTGGGTTTGAATCGCATTCGTGAGGAAGTAGGTCGAAAGATCGCGTCCTCGCGCGAGAAACTGGCTGGCATCATTCGGGTCGAGGGGAAAGATCCTGGCTTGGTAGGTTCCGGGGTCGAGCCCGGCCATCTCGAAGGTTCCGTCGATGCGCGTGGGATTGGCGGCGACGAGATTTCCATGAATGTCTTCCAGGGCGACGACGGCGCCGGGGAGGGGCTCACCGCGCAACGTCACGCGGCCATGGAGGGAGCTTCGCCGCGTTCGATCGGTCTCCCGGCCGTAGAGAGCGCGCGCGGCGGCAATATCGTCGGAGGAGAGTCCGAGGTAGGCGTCGATGCCATCGCCTCCATTCGGGAACATGGTCGCTCCACCGGCGGGAGAGTGGTCGAGTCCGAGGAGATGTCCGATTTCGTGGAGCATGGTGGATTCCACGAAAATGCGGTTGGGAGATGTTTCGAGAGGGTTGGTGAACCAGGAGTAGGTGCGTCCGTTCAAGACGATATCGGCTTCATGAATGACGCCGTTGGTGGAGGAAAGGTAGGTGAGGGCTAGGCTGAATCGGATGTCATCGCGTCCTCCGTTGACGAATTTGTCTTCACGGGTCCAGTAAACGAGGTTGGTGTGATCGGAAGTGTGAAGCGGAGTTTCGGGGGGCACGAGGCCGGCGAATTCGAATCGGATGGCGACACCCGGGATGGCCTGCCATTGATCGAAGCTGGCGCGAACGGATTCGATTTCCTCCGAGCGGTGAGCCGCAGACCAAGCATCGGAGGCGATGTGGTACCGGATGGCGTGGGTGGAAGGGTTGAGGGAATTGGTGTGGACGAGATTCGGCTGATCGAAGGGCCAGCGGAGAGGGTTGCCGGGCGTCGTTTGATCCAGCACGTAGGCCAGGACGGGCATTGGGCGCAGCAGCAGCAGCAGTGCGAGGAATACGAACCAAGCGTACGCGCGGGTCGACTTGCTCATGGAGGACGATGCGGCGCGGGGATTCAGCGGTTTGGCGCGACGAGGGATTTGAATGCGGGCAGCGAGAAGTAGCGACCGTGATGGAGAACGCCTTGGGTTTGGGCACCGGGGATGTTGCGAGCGGGAGGCGGACTGATCACAGAGAGTTTTCCTTGTCGCATGGCGAGCGTGACGAATTCCCCCTGCGGGTTACGGTCGAGGAAGGCGATGACTTCCTCTCCCACCTGGAAATCGACTTGTCCCGAGACTTGGGTCTTTCTGCCGCCGAGGATGCCTCCGCTATGGACGACGGTGACGACGGGGCCGGGCGGGGTGCCCTTCCAGGTTTCGCGCAATTGGATTCGGACTTGGGTGAACAGTCCGGAGCGGGGATCTTCGCGGATGGTTTTCGAGATGACGGTGCCGTGGACGATGAGTCGAGCCTGGGTGGAAAGTTCCGGGAGGGTGACGGGCGTGGCTCGGAATCCGCAGAGCAGGAAGAAGCCTGGAATCAGAGTGAAGAGCGTGCAGCAGGCGGGGAGCGTTGAAGTGGACTTCATGGGTTGAGTTTGTCGGGAGGCGGTAGAATTCCGCGACACAATACCTTTTGCGGGCACCGATGAAAGCTGTATAAGGAGTGTGACATGGCCGACTTGCTTTCCCAATTGAGGCGCCACAGTTTAATTGTGGCCGACACCGGGGACTTTGAGAGCATCCGAGCGTTTCAGCCGCGAGACGCGACGACGAATCCCAGCCTGTTGTTGAAGGCGGCGCAAATGCCGGAGTATGGCGGCTTGGTGGAGCAGGTCTTGGGAGAGGCGCGGAAGCCGTTGGTCGGGGGCGCGGAGCGCATGCGTTATGCGTTGGAGGCTTTGTCGGTGGCTTTTGGCTGCGAGATTTTGAAGATTGTGCCCCAGCGGGTTTCGACGGAGGTGGACGCGCGTTTGAGTTTTGACACGGCGGCGACGATGGAGTGTGCGCGGCGCTTGATTGGGCGTTATGCCGCGGCGGGGATTCCACGTGAGAGGGTGCTGATCAAGATTGCCTCGACGTGGGAGGGCATCCAGGCGGCGCGGGAGTTGGAGCGGGAGGGAGTCACGTGCAATTTGACGTTGTTGTTTTCGTTTGCGCAGGCGGTGGCGTGTGCCGATGCGGGTGTGACGTTGATTTCGCCTTTCGTGGGGCGGATTCTGGATTGGCATCGCAAGGCCACGGGCCGTGAGAGTTATGCGGCCGCTGAGGATCCGGGAGTGGTTTCGGTCACCAAGATTTACCAATACTACAAAAAGTTTGGGGTGGCCACGGAGGTGATGGGGGCGAGTTTTCGGAATGTGGGTGAGATCCTGGGGCTGGCGGGTTGCGACTTGCTGACGATCAGTCCGGCGCTGTTGGGTGAGATGGCGAAGACGGAGGGGGTGGTGGAGCGCAAACTGACGATGGAGGCGGCGAAGCAATCCGGGTTGGAGAAAGTGTTCATGGATGAGAAGGTGTTCCGCTGGATGATGAACGAGGACGCGATGGCGACGGAGAAGCTGGCGGAAGGCATTCGGATGTTCGCGGCGGACACGGTGAAACTGGAGGCCTTTTTGCGTCCGCGGCTGGGTTGAGGCGGTGGATGGGCATGAACATCCACCACTTGGAACTCTTTTATTACGTGGCCAAGCATGGGGGCATCGCGGAGGCGGTGCGGAACATGCCGTATGGGATTCAGCAGCCGGCGGTGAGCTCTCAGGTCATCCAGTTGGAGGAGTTTCTGGAGTTGACGTTGTTTCATCGGCGTCCCTTTGCCTTGACGCCGCCGGGGGAGAAACTGTTTCAGTTTATTGAGCCCTTTTTTTCGCAGGTTGACCGGGTGGCGGAGGAGCTTCGTGGCGGGCTGGCTTCGCAGGTGCGTTTTGGGGCTTCGGAGTTGATGTTGCGCGATCACCTGCCGGAGATGGTGCAGAGTGTGCGGAAGAAGTTTCCCCGGTTGAAGTTGTTTTTGCGTGAGGATTATCAGCCTCAGCTGATGGAGCTCTTGCAGCAACAGGCGATCGATTTGGCGGTGACGATCGTGGAGGGGCGTCCGCCGCCGGGGTTGCAGGTGATTCCGTTGCTGGAGGCTCCGTTGGTCTTGTTGGTGGAGAAGGGGTCGGGATTGAAATCGGCGGAGGAGTTATGGAAGCAGGACAAGATTGAGGAGCCGCTCATTTGCCTGCCGCCCAAAGAGCCGGTGAGCCGTGAGTTTCAGGCGGGTCTGCGGCGGCGGGAAGTGGATTGGTTTCCGAGCATCGAGGTGAGCTCGCTGGCTTTGGTGGAGACCTATGTGGCGAAGGGTTATGGCATTGGAGTGGGCGTGAAGGTGCCGCGCCAGAAATTGGACGAACGGGTGAGGCTGCTGGAGTTGGAGAAATTTCCGGCTTTGCGCGCGGGCGCCGTGTGGCAGGGCAAGCCGTCGCCTGTGGTGGAGGCTATTCTCAATGAAATCAAGAAGCGTGCGCAGCATTTATCTTCCTAGGATCCGAATCCACTTCATTGCCTGCTGGGTGGCGGCCGTATGGATCGCCGACGCAGCCGGTGCCGGTCACGCGGCAGTCGAGCTCTCCCAAGTTTTGGCCAAGCCTGTTTTGGCGACGAACCAGACGTGGCGTGAGCTTCAGGTGTATTTGGAGGGGCGCGTTCCGGCGATGGAGCCAGTCCGGTCGGTGCGGGATTGGCGGAAAACGGCGGACACGATTCGGAGGCGGATGCTGGACGAGGTGGTTTTGAGGGGGGAGGCGAGGGAATGGGCGGCGGCGAACGCGCAGGTCGAATGGCTGGAGACGATCGAGGGCGGCCCGGGGTACAAGATTACGAAACTGCGTTACGAGGCGATTCCGGGCATGTGGATTCCGGCCCTGTTGTACGAGCCCTCCGTCGTGTCCGGGAGAGTGCCGGTGGCGCTTGCGGTGAACGGGCACGACGCGCAGGGCAAGGCGGCGATTTACAAGCAGATTCGGTGCATCAACATGGTGAAGCGAGGCATGGTGGTCTTGAATCTGGAGTGGTTCAACATGGGGCAATTGAAGGGGGAGGAATGGGATCACTATAAGCTGAACCAGATGGATTTGTGCGGTTCCAGCGGGTTGGCTCCGTTTTACCTGGCCATGAAGCGGGGGATTGACTTGTTGCTGGCATTGGATCATGCGGATCCCACCCGGGTCTCGGTTTCCGGTTTATCGGGAGGCGGGTGGCAGACGATTTTCATCAGCGCGCTGGATTCGCGGGTCACGTTGTCGAATCCGGTGGCTGGGTATTCGAGTTTTCTGACGAGGATCCGGCACCTGGAGGATTTGGGGGATTCGGAGCAGACCCCGGCGGATATGGCGACGGTGGCGGATTACACTCACCTGACAGCGTTGCGGGCGCCATGGCCCACCTTGTTGACCTTCAACGCTTATGATCAGTGTTGTTTCACGGCGGGGCATGCGATGGGGCCCTTGGTGGGCGCGGCGGAGCCGGTGTTTCGGTTGCTGGGCGGGGCGCAGGCCTTACGGACCCACATCAACTTTGATCCCGGGACGCACAACTACGACCGCGAGAACCGCGAGGCTTATTATCGTATGTTGGGCGATTTTTTCTTCAAGGACACGCCCGGTTTCAGCGCGACGGAGATCATCAGTGATTCGGAAGTGAAGACGGCGGAGGCTTTGCATGTGGCTGTTCCGGCGAACAACAAGAGTTTTCGACGCGTTTCCCTGGAGTTATCGGCACCCTTGCCCAGGGTGGAAGAACCACCGGATCGGGGATCGGGCCGTGAGCGATGGCTGGCCGAGTCCCGGGTCAAGCTCGCGAAGGTTTTGCGATTGCCGACTCTGGACACGGTGTCTTCGGATGCGGGGTGGTCGGAGAGCGGGGACGGATGGAAGGCGCACGCCTGGCGGCTGCGATTAAACGCGACCTGGACGTTGCCGGTGGTGGAGATTTCCGCCACCGGGGCGGAGGAACCTGTGCTGCTCTTGGGGGATTCATCGAGGGCGACCGCCGCGATGGTGGAGCGGATCCAAAAGTTGGTGGCGCTGAAGAAGCGAGTGTTTTGGGTGGATCCGTTTTACTTCGGCGATTGTCGGTTGCCGCAGCGTGATTTTCTGTATGCGATCCTATTGTCCGCCGTGGGGCAGCGACCGCTTGGATTGCAGGCGGCGCAGATTGGGGCCGCGGCGCGCTGGATCTCGACGGTGCGGTGCGGAGGTACTCCGGTGTCGATGCAGACCGTGGGTCCGCGGATGGGGTTGATCGGGCTGGCGGCGGCGGCGTTGGAGCCGAAGGCGATTGGGGCGTTGGAGGCGGAGAACGCCTGGGGAAGTTTGAAGAAAGCGATTCAGGACAATGTGGGTGTGAACGAGGTTCCGGAGATCTTTTGCTTCGGACTTCTGGAGCAGTTTGACATTCGACAGATCGCGGGATTGGTGGAGCCGCGTCCGGTGAGTGGGTTGTGAAGCCTCAGTCGGGGCTGTGGGCGCCGACGCTTGCCACAAGGGCTATTTGGAGAAAAGCAAGCGAAGCCCGACGAGGACGATGAAGCCTCCGAACGCACGCTTCAAATTGGCGTCGGACAATTGGCTGCTGAGCCACGCGCCCAGGTAACCTCCGAGCACTGCGGCCGGGGCGATGGCAAGGACGGCGGAGGGTTGGATATTTCCCATTTGGAAGTGTTTGAAGGAACCGACGATGGTGGTGGGGATGATGACGGCGAGGGAAGTGCCGATGGCTGACTTGATGGGGAGGTTCATGAAGTAAACCATGGCGGGCACCATGATGATGCCTCCGCCGACGCCGAAGAGCCCGCTGGCCAGTCCTCCAATCCCGCCGATGAGCGTGCCGATCCATAAGTGCATGCGCCAGTCATGCCTGGAATGGGCGGGGACAACAAATCGAATCTGCGGCTACTTTCGTGCGAGCCGTTCCAGCAGGCGTTGATGGATATTGCCGAAGCCTCCGTTGCTGAAGACACAGACCACATCGCCTGGTTTGGACTCGTGTTCCAGGTGGTCGAGGATGGCCTCGACATTCGGAATGTAGGCGGCGGGTTTGCCGGCCAGCTTGAGATCGTTCATGAGGCGGTCGGGATTGAGGCGGAGTTCGATCGGCAGTTGTTCGAGGCGGGCGACTTCCGCGACGACGATGGCGTCGGCCCGTTCCAGCGCCTCCACTAACTCGCATTGGAAAACGTTGCGGCGGGTGGTGTTGGAGCGGGGTTCGAAAACGGCGATCAGCCGGCGACCGGGGAAACGGACACGCAACGCGCGCAGCGTTTCCCGGATCGCGGTGGGGTGGTGTCCAAAATCGTCGATGACGATGACGCCGCCGGCTTCGCCGCGTGTTTCCATGCGGCGCTGGACGCCGAGAAACGAGGTGAAGGCGGACTGGATTTGGCGGTCGGCGAGTCCGCAGTGGCGGGCGCATGCGGCGGCGGCGAGGGCATTGCGAACATTGAGTTCACCGGTGAGGGGAATTTCGAAGCGGGCGTCGCCGAGACAGAAGCTGGACCGTTCGGATTCGAGTTTCAGTGCCGTGGCTCGGATGTCGTTCCTCTCGCCGAGGCCGAAACGTTTGATCGGGCAATGTTTTGACTGGAGGATCGGTTCGAGATTGGGTTCGTCACCGTTGGCGAGGAGGAGTCCGTTGCGCGGGACGATATGGGCCAGCCTTCGGAAAGAAGTCTGGATGGCGGCGAGGTTATCGAAGATGTCGGCGTGGTCGAATTCCAGATTATTGACGATGACGACTTCGGGGAGGTAATGGACGAATTTGCTGCGTTTGTCGAAGAAGGCGGTGTCGTATTCGTCGCCCTCGATGATGAACCATTCACTTTCGGTGAAGCGAGCGCCCTGGCCGAGATTGGCGGGGATGCCTCCGATGAGGTAGCTGGGTTGAAGGCCTACATGCTCAAAGATCCAGGCGAGCAGAGAGGTAGTGGTGGTTTTACCGTGGGTCCCGGTCACGACGAGCGAGCGCTTGCCCCGAATGAAGAATTCTTTCAACAGTTCGGGCAGGGAGACATAACGGAGGCGGCGATCCAAGGCTGCTTCCGCCTCGGGATTGCCGCGGGAAATCGCGTTCCCGATCACGACGAGGTCGGGCCGGTGGTCGAGATGGCTTTCGGCGTAGCCCGAGAACGGATGGATGCCCCGGGAAGCGAGAAAATCGGACATCGGGGGATAAACATTTTGGTCGCTGCCTGTGACGCGGTAACCGCGTTCCTTCATGGCTGCGGCAACCGAAGCCATGGCGGTACCGCAGATGCCGACGAAATGAACGCTGCGCAGGTCCGAGAGCATGCGGTGATGATAGAGATCAGGCCAGCAAGCGAAACATCAAAGCGGCCTTGAAAGAGGGAACGGCCTGGTGGTGCTTTGAAATAGTGGCGGGGCGCGGCTTGAAGTGGCGGTGGTTTGACATGCGACCGGAGGATTGGCAACGTTTCGAAAGCGCGTCCCAGATGAAACGAACTGTCTCCATCGTTGAGGATCATGAAGGCATTCGGAACGATCTGGCGCTGGCGGTGAGGCGTTCCCGGGATTTGGAGTTGATTTCGGCCTACTCAGACGCGGAGACGGCGGTGAAGCGGCTCCCGGTGGAGCGTCCGCACGTGGTTTTGCTCGACATTAACCTGCCCGGATTAAGCGGACTTGACCTTTTGCGCTACGCGCGTCCGCTGCTTCCCGACGCCCTGATGATCATGTTGACCATCCGGATGGATCCGGAGGCGATCGTCACGGCGTTGAAGGCAGGAGCGGACGGCTATTTGCTGAAGCAGAGTTCGGGGAGGAAAATGATGGAGGAAGTGCGCAGGGCGATCAGCGGCGAGACACCCATGTCGGGTGCGGTGGCCCGGTTGGTGATCCAGTCCTTTCACATGACCCGGTCCGTGCCTGCGCAATGCGCATTGAGCGTGAGGGAGCATCAGGTGCTGGATGAACTGGCCAAAGGCAAGTCCCACGACGAAATTGCGACGGCGCTGACGATTTCGAAGAACACGGTTTCCTCGCATCTGCAGAGCTGCTATCGAAAACTCCATGCGAACGAGAAGCTGGAAGCGCTGAGAAAGGCTGGCAAGATCACATGAAGCTGGGCGCTGCTGGCGGGGTGTTGTCGAGTCGGGGGGCATGGGGGTGGCTGGCAAGGGTGGGAGGATGCCGCCGGTGGGGGGCTTGGTGGTGCGGATCATGGATTCTTGCATGGGCCGTTCAAGCTGAGGAATGGCCGCAGTTTCTGGGGCCGCGGAGGGACGGGAGTTCGACGGTGGTTTTGGAGCCTGAACGCTGGCCGGAGGGTGGACCCCCGCTGCATTGGAAAAAGAAAGTGGGCCAAGGGTTCAGCAGCCCCATCGCGGCGAAGGGCCGCGTCTGGTTGCATCATCGGTTGGAGGGGAAGGAGGTTGTGGAGTGCTGGGAGGCGGCGACGGGGAAGAGGGAGTGGATTCAGTCGGTGGAAGCGACTTACCGGGATGATCACGGATTTGAGGAAGGTCCGAGGGCGACTCCGGCGTTGGAGGGGGATGATCTGGCCACGCTGGGGGCAGACGGGGAGTTGCAGTTGCTTTCCGCGCGCACCGGGGAAGTGCGATGGCGGAAGAGTGCGCGGCGTGATTTCGGAGCGGGAAAAGGATTTTTTGGATTTGCGAGTTCACCCCTGTTTACGGGCGGCCAGGTGGTGTTTTGCCTTGGCGGCGCGTCCGGGGCGGGATTGGTCTCGCTGGATCGTCAAAGCGGAGTTGTCGTGTGGAAGGCGGACGTGGGGGAGGCGGGTTATGCCTCCCCGGTGTTTGCAGGCGAGGGAGAATCGAGGCGGATAGCCTGCTTCAATCGATCCGGGCTGCATTGGGTGGAACCTGGGCGGGGGGATGTGTTGGCGCGTTTTTCGTGGCGGGCGCGGAATCCGGCTTCGGTGAATGCGGCGACCCCGTTGGTGGCGGGGAGCCATGTGTTTATCACGGCCAGCTACGAAACGGGAGCGGCCTGGTTGAAGTGGCCTGAAGGGGGGCGGGGGGATTTTAAGGTTTCGTGGTCTGGCGACGAATCTCTTTCGGCCCATTACGCGACGCCGGTGTTGCACCAGGGCCATCTCTATGGATTTCACGGACGTCAGGAGCAGGGGGCTGCGTTGCGCTGCGTGGAGGCTGGAACCGGGCGGGTGCTTTGGGAATCCGAGCGATTTGGGAATGGAACGTTGATTCGAACCCCGGGACACCTGATGATTCTTCATGAGCGGGGGGAGTTGGTGGTTGCTCCATTGAAGTCTGACCGATTCAAGCCGGTCCGCCGGTTTCAGATGTTGGGTTCGGGCGTGCGAGCGGGGTTGGCGGTCACGGAGAAGTGGATGTTCGCGCGTTCGCTGACCGAGATGGTGGCCTTGCCGCTACGGGTGCCTTGAGGGATGGCCATGCCGAAATTGCAGGATTCATCTTCGTCCGAGCGCGCGCCGCGGTTGGAATCCCTTGATGTGCTGCGAGGCTTCGACATGATTTGCATGGCGGTGGGGGAGGAGATTGGACGGGGCTTGCATGCTGCGTTTCCGAACGCGGCCACGCAATGGGTGGCGGATCAATTCAGTCATGTGGCTTGGGCCGGGGTGCATTTCTACGATCTGATCTTTCCGTTGTTTGTGTTCATCGCGGGGATCTCCATTGTGTTTTCCGTGGATCGGATGATGGAATCGGGTGGGCGCGGGCTGGCGGTCCGGAGGATTGTCACGAGGACTTTGGTGTTGGTGGCGCTGGGGATTTTTTATTATCGGGGGTTGGAGAATGGTTATGAGAAGATCCGCTTGCTGGGAGTGTTGCAGAGAATTGGACTCTGTTATGGTGCGGCGGCGTTGCTGTATTGTTTTTTCAAGACGCGGGGGTTGTTGGCGTGGACGGCGGGATTGCTTCTCGGTTATTGGGCGATGATGGCGTTGATTCCCGTGCCCGGGCATGGCGCCGGGAACTACGCGGAAGGAATGAACTTGGCCAACTATGTGGACAAGCAATGGCTGCCTTTTCGGAAGTGGGATGGAGACCATGATCCGGAGGGTTTGCTGAGCACACTGCCCGCGGTTGGATCGTGTTTGCTGGGAGTCTTGACGGGGATCTTTTTGAAATCGCCTGGGATGGAGGGATCGCGGAAAGCGCGGACTCTGTTTTTCGCTGGTGTGGCGGGGATGGTGGCGGGGCATCTGTGGGGGCTGAGCTTTCCCGTGATTAAAAAGATCTGGACCTCCTCATACGTGTTGGTGGCGGCGGGGTGGAGCGCGGTTTTCATGGCTTTGTTCTACCAAGTGATCGATGTGTGGAAGTGGAGAAGGTGGACTCCGGTTTGTCTTTGGGTGGGATTGAATCCGATCACTTTCTATATGTTGTTCAACTTGATTGACTTCGAAAAAGTGGGCAACCGATTGGTGGGAGGCGAGATTCAGCGGGCGCTGGGTCACGGGCATGAGTTGGTGTTGCACCTCGTGATCTTGGGCATGGCTCTGGCGGTCGTGCGATTCATGCATCGAAGGCGGGTGTATTTACGGGTTTGAATCGGGTTGCGGGTGGCCTTATTTTGGGGCCATGCCGATTTACGAATTTCATTGCCGTCAATGCGATCGCGACAGCGAGATCTTGGTACGATCCTCCAAGTGGGAAGGGAGCGAATGTCCTCATTGTGGTTCCAAGAAGTTGGAAAAGAAGTTTTCGACGTTTGCCTCGAGCGTGGGGGGGGCTGCGGTTGAGCCGGGGCCCGTGTGCAGCGGGGTGCCAAGCTCCTGTGGAATGTGCGGGACCGGAAAACCGCATTCCCATTTACCCCGGATGGCGATGAATACCGGCCGGGCGGCTGCGTCCAAGCAGGCGTGATGAAGCGTGCCTTGGCGGGGTCATGTTCGTGCTGAAGGGTTTGATGTGATGGGGAGAGAGCGTGGAGTGGTTGGCGACAGGATTTTTATGGATGCAGAACTTATACGAGCGGCCGCGCGCGCGGCTTTTTGCGGGCTGGCATTGTTGATGGCGGGCTGTGCTTCGTCGGGAATTCGACAAGCGTCGGGAGTCCCCGCCACGCCGATGAACCCTGATGAGCGCGGCTTTGTGGCGGGCACGGGTGTTGAATCTCAAGACTTGGTGGCGGTGACGGACAAGATGGCGAGGAGCATCGTGGCGGTTCCGGTAATTCAGAAGGCGGCCGCTGCGCCTTATGTCATTTTGGAACCGGTGCTCAACGAAACGCGATTTCCGATCAACAAGGACATGTTTTTGGACCGGCTTCGGGTGCAGTTGAGCTCGAAGACCCAGGGGAAAGTGAGATTTCTGGCGCGGGAGAGGCTGGCGGCTTTGGAGAAGGAGCGTGCCGCGAAGCAAGCCGGCCAGTTCACTTCGAGCGCCAATCCAAACGTGCAGGAATTCAAGGGGGCGGATTACCTGCTGACCGGGAAACTGCAGGGTTTGTCCACTCGCACTTCGAAAGGAACCAGTGATTACATTCTCTACACCTTTCAATTGATCGACGCGCGGACCACCGAAATCGTGTGGGAAGATGCGGCTGAGATTAAGAAGCAGGGATTGGAGGACGCCGCGTATCGGTAGTTCGACGTGGAGGGCGCCTTTGCCTTCGTTTGCTTCCGTTATTCCCGCCATGCAAATGTTGAGGACCAGCGGACTGTGTTTGGGATTGGCGGTGTTGGGGGGGTGTGCCACGACGGATGCAGAAAGTCCGGCTGCCTGGACGAAGTCCGGGGATGCGATGGTGGACGCGCGGCAGGCGATTGAGACGGCGCCTGCGAAGGACAAGGTGTTGTGGCAATATCGGGCTTCGGCCACGGCGATGCGAAAGGGCGAGTTTCTTCAGGCCAAGGGTTGGCTGGACGATGCCTTGATGACTTTGGGGGGCATCCACGCTGCGGATCCTTCGGCCCGCAAGGCCCGCGGGATGTTTCGAGAGGAAGGGCGGAAGCGGTTCCTGGGTGAGCCGTTTGAGAGGTCGATGGCTTACTATTACCGCGGGATCCTGTATTGGATGGACGGCGAACTGGACAATGCGCGGGCCTGTTTCCAGAGCGCGCAATTTGAGGACAGCGACACGACGGACAAGACGTACGCGGGAGACTATGTGTTGTTCGACTATTTGGACGGGCTTGCGACCTCCAAGCTGGGTGGAGACGGTGGGGATGCGATTCGGCGGGCGACGGCCAGCGCCCGCCAGGCCCGGTTGCCGGCGTACGATCGCGAGGCTAATTTGGTCTTGTTCCTTGAGTTGGGGCGGGGTCCGAGGAAGTACGGGGACGGCGAATACGGGGAGCAGTTGAAATTTCGAGAGGGCGAGTCGGTGGCGCGGGGCGCCGTGTTGCGGGTGGCGGGCCAAACGATTTCGATTCCGGCTTACGACAACTTGACTTTTCAAGCCACGACGCGGGGCGGACGGGTGATGGACCATGTGTTGAGGAACAAGGCCGTGTTCAAAACGGGAACCGGTGTGGCTGGGGACGTCGGGATCCTCTCGGGCGCGGTATTGGCTCACAACCGGCAGACTCGCGAGGTGGGTTTGGGTCTGCTGGCGGCGGGGTTGGTGGGGAAGATCGTGTCGGCGGCCGCCAATCCGCGAGCCGATTTGCGCGGCTGGGACAATCTGCCGCAGTGGCTCGGTTTTGCGGCCGTGAAATTGAGTCCCGGAGAATATTCGGGGTTGGTGGATTTTGTGGACGAACGCGGGGCTGTGCTCGCGAACAAGTCGCGCGCGTTCAAGGTTCGCATTGCGGATGCTCCGAGGCGGGACAGTGTGGTGTTCATCAGTGACCGAAACGACTAGGAAAACGATTTATGAAAGCAAGCATTCGGGGATTGGGATTGGGATTGACGGCAGCGGTGGTGCTGGCGACGGGTTCGGGCTGTGTGCCGGTGGGTGAGTCCATCGAGAGCTCGGGTCGGGCCGTGGTGACGGGAAGGACCGGAGGCGCCTACGAGCCGAGGAACGCCAATCGTTATGATCTCGAAAACAGCCAGCGATTTGTGCTGCTCGACAAGACAACGGAGCGGGAAGTGACCTGTTCGGGCTTGCAGGAGCGGTTCACGGACGACAAGCGGTTGGAAGTGATGGCGAACATTCGCAACCGGCGCAATCGCCGCGTGGAGGTGCAGATCAATTGTGTTTTTAAGGATGAGCAGGGATTTCCGACGGGCGACGAGACGCCGTTCCAGACTTTGATTCTGTCCGAGAACGCGCAGGAAGGCGTGCGGTTCGTATCGATCAACGACAAGGCCAGGAAATACACGATTCGGGTGCGCCAGCCTCGCTGACCAACAGCGACGGACGTAGAGGCACGGTGCTTTCGGCTTGGGGCGTTGCGGGGTCAACGAGTCCGGTGGGGGGCGCCAAGATCCTGCGGCGTTCCGGCGGATGGCGCCGGTGTGCGTGCGGCATGAATGCTCATGGCCCCGCCGAGGATACGCTGGATGTTGATTTCGCCGCAGCCTTGGGACCGGAGGATTCCTTTGATTCCCTCGATGGATGGATAGTGCCGCAGCGATTCAAGGATGTATCCGTAGGCTGCAGCGTCGCCCGCGATCAACTTTCCAATCGCCGGCACAACGAAACGAAGATAGCCCGTATAAATGGCCCGCCAGAGTAAATTTTCCGGGCACGCGAAATCCAGGATGAGGAGTTGGCCCCCGGGTTTGACGACCCGGATCATCTCGGCAATTCCGCGTTCGAACGAGGCCAGGTTGCGCAGGCCGTAGCCGATGGTCACCGCGTCGAAGGACTGGTTGGGAAAGGGCAGAGCGAGTGCATCCCCACGAATGAAGGTCGGAGCGGGAACCAGGGTGGCGCGTTGGCGTGCGAAACGCAGCATGGCTTCGCTGAAGTCGATGCCAATGGCGACGGCTCCACGCCGGGACACTCGGAAAGCGATATCACCCGTTCCGCAGCACAAGTCCAGGACACGCCGAGTTGAGGGAGGGGCGGCGTCCGGAACGGCGAGCTTGGCCAAGCGGCTTTTCCACCGGTGATGCAATCCGAGGCTTTGCAGATTGTTGATGAGGTCGTAGTGCGGAGCGATGCGACCGAATAGGTCTCGGACATTCGCGGCCCGGCCTTGTCCTGGATCGTAGTAAAGGTTGGCCATGTCGGTTGATCGAGCTTGTCAGCGGGGGCAGGCGTGGAGAGGTTGGGGCATGAACCAACTCCAAGATTTAGGCGGCGAGGAAATGGCAGTGCGTCGGGCCACGCGCGAGGATCTTCCGGGGATTTTGGAGATTTACAATCACGCGGTGTTGCATACCACGGCCACTTACGACTACGAGCCGCGCACCTTGGAGCAGAGAACGGCCTGGTTTGAAACGCATGAGGCGGAGGGGTATCCGGTCTTTGTCGTTTGTGGGGGTACCGGGATGGTTATGGGATGGAGTTCGCTCAATCGGCATCACGACCGGCCGGGGTATCGATTTACCGCGGAGAACTCCATTTATGTAGCCGAATCGTTTCGTGGGCGAGGGTTGGGGGGAAGATTGATGGCACCTTTGATCGAGGCGGCCCTGGAAAAGAGGCTGAGAACGATCCTCGCCGTCATTGATGCGCAGAACGAGGCGAGTCTTCGGCTGCATCGACGATATGGATTTGAAACGGCGGGTCTGCTGAAGCAGGTTGGCTACAAGTTTGACCGGTGGCTGGACGTGGTTTTTATGCAGCGAATGGTTTAACCCGCCGTGCTGAGACTCGATGATGAGCGTTTCCCAACCCGGTCGGGTGGGAGAGATGCGGGTTAAGATCCTCGGTTTTCCGCGGGCGGCGAGACGAAAAAAGGCGGCCCCGGAGGGCCGCCTGGCAGAGAAGTCGTAGAAATGGGTCGCCGTTTACTTCCTACTTGAGAGGCACCCATTTGGCGTGCTTGTAACGTTCGTAAACCCAGCGGAAATCGACGTTGTTGTTATTACCGCCACCCCAAAAGAAGCTGCTTTTGCCAGCCGCGCTATCTTTGGCGGCTTTGATGGTGCTGCCGACGAGCCAGCGATGAGACTCGGCGTGGCCGTCCGCGAAGGAGATGGTGCTGACGTTGCCGTGGAAGATGGCGAATGGATCGACCCAGCCGGGGGGGGTCACGTCAATGACCCAAGTTCCACGGTTGAAGCCACGCGGATCGGCTTCTTCGAGGAAGATCATGGACATGGCGGCTTCCGGAACGGTGCTCAACTTCTTGTACGGGGGTTGGTTTGCCCCCCATTCGCCGCCGTTCATGCCGTTGGCTTTGGAATAGCTATCGTAGGCCCAGCCGGAGCCGGGCTTGAGGAACTTCGTGCGAAGATCTCCAGGGCAGTGATGGGCGTTGACGGCGTCTACGTATTTAGACAACGGGCTGGCCTGCATGCCTTCGGTGACGCGGGCGAGGGCTTCGGTCGTGGTGATCCCACTGGTGATGTCTGAATCCCGCCCGTTTTTCATGGGGCCACGCCAGTAACCGCCGCCGGGATTGCCATCGGTCGGAGTCATGGTTTCGTTATTATCGCTGGCGTACATGACGAAGCCCAGGCCCAGTTGTTTCTGGTTGTTTAAACAGGCCGCGCCCGTGGCTTTGAGCTTGGCTCGAGTCAGGGCGGGCAGGAGCATGCCTGCGAGGATGGCGATGATGGCGATAACGACCAGAAGCTCAATGAGAGTAAAACCCTGGCGCGTCGCCCTGGATGAAAAGTCGAGGGTTTTCATGGGATTGATGCGATCGCTCATTAATCGCACAGGGAACTGGTTCCTGTCAATCTTCCGGCGTGTTATTCGGAGGGCACAGCTCGGGGAGTGGCGGGAGCCATCGAATTCATTCAACTCCCGGCCTCATTAGCTTCCAACCTTCCGCTCCGAGTCGGCCTTCCATCACGCGAGCTGAACGCAAGCTGGAGCGCGAGAGCATCCACGCACCAAGGGTGCCGTCCCGCTCATCCCGAAGTTATCAGTCGTGTGGCGCAGGCTGCCCAGCCTGCCGTATCGCCGACTGCCCGTCGGCCCGGCGGGTGAAGAACGAGGCCCTTCCATGCTCTCCACGCGCCAGGTTCCCTTCGCCGCCCCGCAGGCTGGGCAGCCTGCGCTACAGCAGACAAGGCTGTCTGCGTTACCACGACAACGCGGTCACCGACAACCTCTGGATGTACCGGGTGCCGTCGTCATGGAGGAAGCGGAGGTAGGGGCTGCCTTCAGGATCGACGTCGGTCACAGTCTCAGACGACCTGACATCGAAGCGGAGGGAAGGGTGGGGAGTGGAACAAAAATGGGCCGCAAAAAACGAAAGACAACGAAAAGCACGGAGGTGGAATCTGTGATCGTTCCGGAGCAGGGAAGTTCAACCGCGTTGCTTCTTGCCTGTTTTGGATGATTGGCTTGATGCCACGGGCAACAGTTCGCTATGACTTGAGGAAATCGAGAGGATCGAACTTTCTCCCCAGCACGGCGGCAGGCGGGGCTTTGAGCCAATGTGAGAGGATGGAGGCGTAAACGGAGCGGAAATCGACGGTGAATTTGAGATCGCCGCGTTCGAGTTTTGCCGGCTCAAGGCTTGGCGCCGAGCCGTGAAATCCAGGGCGAAGCGAAGTGCCGGCGAGGAACATGGGGGCGGCCGCGCCGTGGTCGGTGCCGCCGTTCGCGTTTTCGGCCACGCGGCGTCCGAATTCACTGAACGTCATGATCAGGACGCGATCCAGGGATCCTTGTTTTCGCAGATCGCCGACGAAGGCACGCAGGGAATCGCCCAGGTCCCCTAGCAATCGGGCGTGGGCGCCGGATTGTTGGGTATGGGTATCGTAGCCTCCTTGCGAGACGTAATAGACGCGCGTTGCCAGGCCACCTGTGATCAGACGGGCAACGAGTTGCAGCGACTGAGCGAGTTTGGAGGAAGGATAAGCCTCTCCGGGTTTCCCTTTGCGCAACACGGCATTGATGGCATCTGAACCCGCTTGAGCATCCAGTGCCGTCCTTTGGATGAAATCGAGCGGTTGAAGGCCGGAGGCGTTGGCGCCTGGAAGGGAACCGATAGACTGGCCTGACGAGGGCATCCCTTCCATCGCGTCCTCGGCGATCAGTTCGCGATAGGTCTTTTCCTCTCCGGTCGATCCTTCATCGCGCGCGGATTCAAGCGGTGCGAAGCGAAATCGTTCGGGTGATTCCATGGAGATGCCGAGCGGGCGAGGGCCGGCAAAGGCTTGAGGTGCCTCGCGTCCGAGATGAACTCCGATGGTGGCGGGGCAGCCTTGGCATTGGTGGTCGAAGAATCTCCCAAGCCATCCATGCGTTGCGAAGCGGTTGGAGTCGCTGGCGGTCTGCCAAATCTCGGTGGAACGAAAATGCGACCGGTTTGGATTGGGGTATCCGACACCCTGAATGACGGAGAGGCATCCCTGGTCCCAAAGATCTTTGAAGCCTTTCAACGCCGGGTGAAAGCCCCAAGCGTCGTTTGCTTTCAGCAAATCTCCCGGCTTCAATGCCAAGCGGGGCCGAGCCCGCTGGTAGTGGTCGTTGCTGATGGGGGTGATGGTGTTGAGGCCATCGTTTCCGCCTGCCATCTGCAAGACGACCAGGATTTTCGCATCGTCGGCGGTGCCGGGCAGGGCGGATGCGGCGAGCAGGTCCATGGTTTTCCCGAGGAAGGCGGGAATGGTCCAGGCGAGTGATGCACCCGTCATTCCGTGCCGGAGGAATTCCCGGCGGGTTTTCAAAGTGGGGGTGTTCATGGAAAGTGCGATGCGGCTAAGTCAGTTGGAATTCGGGTGTGCAGAGGATCAGTCGAATCACGTGGCGCAGGTCTGCGTCATCCAAGGGGGAACGCGCAGCGAGGAATTCGTCGATTGACCTTCGCTGAGCGACTCCGAGCGGCATGCCCAGGAGGCGGCGGGACAGGGCGGAAATCGCGAGTTCGGGGTCGCGGCGTTCTTCTGGAGTCAGGAGGGGTTCAACGCGAAGGGCCTGGGCTTGGCGATTCCTCCTTGCGCGCCGGGGACGATTCATGTCGTTCGTCGCGCGGGCAGGCCGCGCGGATGGAGCGAGTTCACCCGAGACCAGGTAGGCCGCGAGTTGGTAGCGATTCATCAGACTGGAAGCATTGATCCAGGAAAGGCCGCCTTCCCAACCTTTGACATTGGGTGGGGCGAACAAATCCTGGCCCAAGAGGCGGAGCGCTTGAGAGGAAGCGGGGGCCGGTGGGAGAGGGCATTCGAGCGCCTGGACTGTGCCGACGAGCCATTGAACCGGACTTTTGACTTGAGCTCGAACGAGGTCTGTCGCGTAGAAAGCTTCCGAGAGGAAGATCTCGCGCAACCATGGACGGAACGATTGTCCATGGGCATGGAAACGATCTGCCAGTTGTTGTTGCCACGCGGTCGCGGGCGGTTGGCCGGCGAAGAAGTACCAGAGCTTTCCCGTGATCCACAAGGAGGACTGGCGTGAGGTGGCGACTTGACGGACGATATCCTCGCCTTTCCAGGGACCGGTTTGGTCCAGGACCGTTTTCGAGCCGGGATCGTGCTGGCGTGGCCGGAACGCGAACGACTGGCGGCTGGCGTCCAAACTCCAGCCGGTCAGAGCGCGGGCCGCTTCCGCGACGTCTTTTTCGGAGTAATGGCCTTCACCGAGCGCGAACAATTCGAGGAGCTCGCGGGCGAAGTTTTCGTTGGGGTGACTGCGGCGGCTTTGCGCCTGGTCGAGCCAGATCAACATGGCGGGATCCTTGGATGCGGCTTCGAGAAGGCTTGGCCAAGTTGCCGCGCCGAGTTCGCGGAAGGTCTGGTTTTGGCGCCACATGAGGTAAGCGTCGCGGACTTTTTCCATACTGGTGGCGAAATGGCCGTGCCAGAAGAGGGCGAGTTTTTCCTGCAACGGCTGGGGGCCGAGGGTCATTCGTTGGAGCCACCACTCGCGGAGACTGAGCAACCGGTCCTGTTGGAGGCGACGTTCCTCGCGTTGAAGTTCCTGCCGTTTTTCAGGGGAGGCTTGGCGGTAGGTGCGTAACCGTTCGGCTCGGGTGGGGTCAGGCTGAGCCCAGGGGGGTGGAGGAAAAGGATCTTTGACGGGATCGAAATGGACGAGGGAGTCCACGGCCGCGGCGTGTTTTTGGGCGGCCAGGCGTGCCACGCTGCCTGGACTGCCGCCGAACCCTGCTCGGGCGAGGAGGTGGGTGGCGGCGGCGTGGTTCCAGCGCTCGGCGGGCAAGGGCTTGAGCATGACAAAAGTTGAGACGATGGCCTGGGGACGAAGGTTACAGTCGATGGAGGGATCCCGGGTGGCGAGGGGGGGGGCAGGCCCGGAAATTTCATACCCCTTTTGCTGCGACTTGCGGCGAGCCCGACTGGCGTTGTTGGCCTCGCTTTCCTCACCGGGCAGTATGTTCTCCTACAGCCCGGGTCGGAAGAGCTTCGTCCGCCTAGCCAGTCGGGCTCTCGCCGCGTCTCGCGACGAAGGTGTATGAAATATCCGGGCTAGAAAAGGTGGGGAATGGTGCTTGGTGTGAGTTGAGCCGTTCGTTACAACAGCGCGGCCGTGGCGGCCTGCCGCCACGGGCTCGATGAATACCACGCTCTATCCCCAAGCGATGCGCATGCTCGCGATGTGCACGGCTTTTTGGGCATTAAGTTTTCCCGCCATGAAAGCGCTCTCGTTGACCCAGCAGAAGATGGCGCCTGAGACGAGCGTTTGGTTTATCACGGCCTTGAGCGTGTTTTATCGTTTTGTGCTGGCGGGAATATGCCTGGTCCCCTGGGTGTTGAGGGCGCGGCCTTGGTTGACACGTTCCGAATTGAATCAAGGGTTGTTGATTGGATTGATCGGCGGGGTTGGGGTGGTGTTGCAGATGGACGGGCTTTCTTACACGGATGCATCGACCTCGGCCTTTCTGACTCAGTTTTATTGCGCGATCATTCCAGTTTGGATGGCTTGGAAGCACCGTCAATTGCCTTCGCGGCGGGTGGTGTTGTGTGTTGTGTTGGTGCTGGCCGGGGTGGCTATTTTGTCCGGATTCGATTGGAGGAAAATGAGCTTCAGGCGGGGTGAGTTGGAGACCTTGCTCGCTTCGGTGATCTTTACGGGACAGATTCTTTGGCTGGGGCACCCCGGGTTTGCGGGGAATCGGACGCTGCCGTTTTCGATGGTCATGTTTTTCACGATGGCCCTGACGGCACTGCCGGTGGCGGTGGCGGCGTCGCCGGGAGCTCCGGCGTGGGTCGGCTTGTATGCGCATCGGGGGGCGTTGACGAGTCTGGCGGTGCTGGTTTTTTTGTCTGCCTTGGGGGGCTATTTGTTGATGAACCATTGGCAGAAGCATGTGCCGGCGACGCACGCGGGGATGATCTATTGCCTGGAACCGGTGTTCGCGAGCGCCTTTGCGCTTTTCTTGCCGGGTTGGTTTTCCGAGTTTGCCGGGATTGAATACTCGAACGAAAAGCCTGGCTGGCGATTGGTGGCGGGAGGCGTTTTGATCACGCTGGCCAACGCGGGGTTGCAGTGGGGGTCGGGCGAGAATCGCAACAAAGAGGGACCCCGGGGGTAGAAGAAGTTGAATTCGGACTTTCCTGGGGCCGTAATCCTTGCGAACTTCTGGAGTCCTAATCCCATGATGCATTCGATTCGAGTCCTCATTATTGGGGGAATCACGGTGTTGTCCGCCACTGCGGTTGCCCTGCTGGCCGGCGAGTCTCCTCGATTCAATCGGGATATCAGGCCGATTTTGGCGGACGCTT
>Ga0194132_10001925_pt1 | contig 40647 bp, 38 predicted proteins | sample TA2KigOf80mmetaG_FD_148612 | JGI IMG/M metagenome (GOLD analysis project Ga0194132, IMG submission 148612) | Freshwater microbial communities from Lake Tanganyika, Tanzania - TA2015054 Kigoma Offshore 80m | ecosystem: Environmental > Aquatic > Freshwater > Lake | place: Tanzania: Lake...
GTGGTCAGCCAGGTGCTACATGAACATGCGGCCACTCTATCAGCCGCAGGTCCCACAATCCGGAGCCGCCGCCTGATCAAATGTGCGAAAGATTCTGGACAGGACCTGAGGACCTTGCCGGCATGGTCCGGCTTGATCTTCGAGAGCACGACGGCGACGGTCTGCGGGTATTCGTTCTTCAGATAGGCGGCGAGGACCTGCTCGTTGACGTTGCCGAGCTTGTCCCACATCGTGCGGCCGGCCGGGCCGCGGATCTCCTCCATGATGTTGCCGGCGCGGTCGGCATCCATCACCTTCATCAGTAGCCGCTCGGTCGATCCGAGCGAGCCGACGACTGTACCGGTGGAGGAGAGCTGCTCGGCGAACTCGACGAACAGGCGCTCGACCACATTGGCCGAGACGCTGCCGAGATTCGCCATGATCTGCGAGATCTCCTTGATCTCGTCGTCGCTCATCAGAGCGAACATCTTCGAGGCGTGCTCGTCGCCGAGCGACATCAGGAGGATCGCTGCCTTATCGGGACCGCTGAGCGCCCGATAGTCCTCGCGCACCCGCATGCCGGGAGCCCTTCTGCCCTTCGCCGCCCGTGCCTCAAGGCGGCTTCTGTGTATAACTCAATTAAGCCATAGATACAGTTCGTTTTTCCGAATCGCGTCACATCCGCCTGAAGTCGATTCTCCGGGCCAACCAGCAACCGACCTGCACGCCCGTGATTCGGCCACTTTCGCGCTTGAAGGCGAGCGTCCAGTCGCCGGGCGGGGAGAAGTCGAGGGCGCGCGGGCAGGGCAGGCGCCAGACATCGGGTCCGGACGGGATCAGCGGCTGCATCAGGCCAGGGCCGAGGAAGCCCGAGAAGGCGCCAGAAAGCTGGCCGCCGCGATCCACAATGGTCAGCGTCGCATCGTACTCGGCGCTGTGGAAGCTGCCGCCGATGTCGGTCTTGGCCTCGCCCTCGTTCGGCACCAGCTTGACGGAAAAGTTCTCGTCCGGCCGGTCCATCCAGAGCCCGTCGGCGGCGCGGCGCAGGCGCACGCTGGGATTGCCGGCCTCGGCCTCGCCCTTCGGATCGAGGGTCTCGGTCGCGCGCCCGACATAGTGGAGCTGGACCTTGTGGTCGGGCGTCGTCTCGATTCGTGTCGACAGCCCGGTCTCGGGCTCGAAATAGGTGCCGGTCCAGCCTTTGGCCGGCTCGGGCGCCGGGCCCTTCGCAGGGACGCCGAGCACGGCCGCGAACAGCTCCTGCGCCGCCGGACGCGGGTCGCCCATATGGTTGAGCAGCACGACGACCGAGACGCGCTCTTCCGGCGCGTAGAAGCGCATGCTGCGCCAGCCGCGAAGCCCGCCGCCATGGCTGGTGATGCGCTTTTCCAGCATCTTGCCGTGGCTGATGCCGAAGCCGTACTTGGCCAGTGCGCCGTCGCGGAAGCTCTGCGGCGTCGAGATGCGGCGATAGAGGCCGTTCGCATCGTCGCGCGTCAAATCGATGAACTTCTCCCAGGCGATCATGTCGTCGAGCGAGGCGGCGATGCCGGCATCGCCGGTCCACAGGATGCGGTTGATCGCCGGGCGGAAACCCTCCTCGAGCGAACCCTCGTAGCCTACGGTGCCGTCCGGCAGCGCGCTGGTCTCGGCGCCGAGGATCGCGCGCTCCATGCCGGCGCGATCGAAGATCTTCCGCAGCAGGTCGGAGAGCGGCCGGTCGGCGCGATCGGCCAGGATGTCGCCGATGAGGCGGAAGTTCTGATTGCAGTAGGAATAGCGCGTGCCCGGCTGGAAATGCAGGCTGCGCGTGAGCGCGATCAGGCGGCGCGCCTCGGCCTCGCCGAAGGGTGCTTCGACCGGCGAGCCGCAGAGCATCGCGGTCGCCCAATAGTCGCGAAGCCCCGACTGGTTGTTGGCAAGGTCGGCCGTGCGCGGCGCCGTCTCGGCAAGCAACGGCAACCTGGCCTTCACATCGCCATCGAGCGCGGAGGGATCGGGGAAACGGTCGATCAGCGTGGCGCAGGTGAACTGCTTGGAGATCGAGCAGATTCGGAACAGCGTCGCCGGCGTGAAGGGATAGCGGCGGTCCTGGTCCGCCCAGCCCCAGCTGTGGCGAAGCAGAACCTCGCCGTTCTTCACCACCGCGGCAGCCCCGCCGATGCCGCCATGCTGGCGGACGACCGTCGCGATGGCGCGGTCGAGGGTCTGGACGGTGCTCATGCGAAGGTGAGGAGGCGGCGGGGGTTGTCGACGAGTATCGCCTGGATCTCCTTCTCGCTGAAGCCGCGCCGGCGCATCAGCGGCACCACGCGCGTGAAGATGTGGCCGTAGCCATGGCCGCCAAATGTCCTGAGCCGGATCTGCTGGCAGATGTCGTGGCTGATGACGACGCGGTCGAGATGGCCGTTGTCGATCAGCATGCGGATGTGCTGCACGCGCATCGCGTCGTTCGGCATGTCGATGTCGGAGGCGGTGTAGAGCGAGGTCTCGCGGCCGAACAGGTCGAATTCCAGCGTGCAGCCGGTATCGGCAAGCTTCAGCATGCGGCCGGAATCGAAGATCGTGCGATCGATATGGCTGTAGACGACGCGCTCGATCTCGGCGCCGTGCGCAACCAGGAAGTCCGCGCCTTCCTGCGGCTGATCGGGATCGCGGCCTGGATGAACGTTGATCGCCGCGCCGGTTTCCTTCTGCGCCACGATGGCGCCTTCCATCACCTTGCGCTCGAGCGCTGTCCACGGCGTCTGGCAGCCGATCTCGCCGATCATGCCGGAACGGATATCGGTGCCCCAGGCCCCTTCCAGCACCTGGTCGATCATCTCCTTGGCGAAGCTGTCGACCGAGCGCTCATGGTTCTTCGGGTCCTGGTATTCCTCGACGTAGTAGCCGCAGCCCATGACGATGTGGACGCCGGTACCGAGCGAGACGTCGGCGAGCCCCTTCGGATCGGGACGGAGCCCGCCGCAGGTGAGCTCGACCAGCGTCGAGCCGCCGGCCTCCTTCATCAGCGCGACCTCCTCGATCGCGATCGCGACATCGTCGAGCTGCGCGTTCCGCGGTGAGTACTGGGTGCCGTACCATATGTCGTAGTGGTTCTTCAGTGTGATCTCCGGCCCGAGATCGTTCTTCAGACGCGTCTCGCCCTTGCGCAGATCCCAGAGCACATGCTCATGCATGAGGGTCGATCCGAGCTTGGCCGGATCGATCGTGCCCAGCACGGTCTGTGCCTTGCCCTTGAGTTCCGCGCGCGTCGTCCGCTTTGCCATCACCCTCTCCCCTTGAGCGCCGGCGGGCCATCGCCGCCCGACGTCGCGCGGCGGCGCGCCGCTTCATAGCGCGCAAGCAGCCCGGCGCATTCCGCCATCGCCTCGGCGTCCTCGAACATCGGGACGCCCGCCTCTTCCATAGTCCGGAACCAGTCGGCGCGCTGCTCCAGCGTGCCCATCATGGAATGCATGATCGGCAGCCGGGCATTGCGGCACATCGGCGCCATGGCGCGGATCACCGGGCCGGCATCGACCATGAACGGTACGACATGGATCATCAGGATCGCATCGAAGGCATCCGCATCGACCAGGGCCGAGGCGAGCGTATCGGCAAAGCGCTCCTCGCGCGCATCGGCGAGCAGGTCGAGCGGGTTGGCGATTGAGGCCTCGGGCGGCAGGCGCTGGCGCAGCACGCTTTTCATCCGCTCCGGCAGCTCGACAAGCTCCAGCCCCTCCACCGAGGCGCGATCGGTGGCGAGCACGCCGGGCCCGCCTGAGTTGGAGAGCAGGAGAACGCGCTTCCCAAAACCCTGCGGGAAGCGGCCGAAGCCCTTCGCCGCGAGCATCAGGCGCCGCATGGAGTCGACGCGAATGATGCCGCACTCCTCGGCGAAGGCGGCGATGTCTGCGTCGCTGTTGGCGGCGGCGCCGGTATGCGCCGAGGCGGCGCGGCCGCCTTCGAGTGTGCGGCCGCCGAAGAGCCCGATCACCGGCTTCTTCGCCGCCACCTTGCGGGCGATCTCGCGGAAGCGACGCGGGTCGTCGATGCTCTCGACATAGAGCAGGACCGAATTCACCGCCGGATCCTCGCCGCAATAGGCGAGATAGTCGGCGACGCCCAGCTGCATCGCATTGCCGACCGAGACGACTGTGCCGATCGGGATGTGGCGGAGATGCGAGGCGCAGATCGCCTCCTCGGACAGCGCTCCCGACTGGCTGATCAGCGCCGCACCACCGCCCTTCGGCAGGTCGCGCAGGAAGGTGGCGGCGAAGCTCGGGCCGATGATGCCGGCGCAGTTGGGGCCGGCGATGGTGAGGTCGTTGGCCTCGGCGATGCCGCGCACCTCGGCATCGCGGCGCCGGCCTTCCTCGCCTGCCTCGGCGAAGCCGCCGGGAAGGATGAGCAGGCTCTTGTGCCCGCTCGCCGCGGCGTCGCGCACGACCTCGGGGATCGCCGGCGGCGGTACGACGATGACGGCAAGATCGGCGGGATCGGCGATCTCGCGCAGCGAGGTCTTCGCCTCGTTGCCCTGGATGACGCCGCCCTTGGGATTCACCGGGACGATGCGCCCGGTGAACCTGCTCGCCGCGAGATTCTTCAGGACGGCACCGCCCGAGGAGGTCGGACGCTCGCCGGCACCGACGACGGCGACGGACTTGGGTGCGAAGAACGGGCGGAGGTCTCTCACAGCGCCAGGTCGACGGTCACCGGGACGTGGTCGGAGCTGCGTTCCCAGCCGCGCGCGTCCTTGAGGACCGAATAGCCCTTGAGGCTCCTCTTCAAGGGCGTGGTGACCCAGATATGATCGAGGCGGCGGCCGCGATCGGAGAGCAGCCAGTCGCGGGCGCGGTAGCTCCACCAGCTATAGAGCTTCTGGTCCTCGGGCACGAAGTGGCGGACGGCGTCCACCCATTCGCTCGATTTCTGCACGTACCCCAGCTTCTCGACCTCGATCGGCGTGTGGCTGACCACGTCGAGCAGCTGCTTGTGCGACCACACATCATGCTCTAGGGGTGCGATGTTGAGGTCGCCGAGCAGGATCATCGGATCCTTCGGCTTCCGGTTCGATTTGAACCACGCCGCCATCTCGTCGACGAAGGCGAGCTTGTGCGCGAATTTCGGGTTCTGCTTCGGATCCGGGATGTCGCCGCCGGCCGGCACATAGAAATTGTGCAGCTCGACGCCGCCGATGCGGACCGTGAGGTGACGCGAGTCGCCCTTCTTGCACCAGTCCGGCCCGTCGACGCGCTCGATCGGCTTCTTCGAGAGGATGGCGACGCCGTTGTAGCCCTTCATGCCGAGCACGGCGCGGTGCTTGTATCCGGCCTGCTCGAAGGGGTCATGCGGGAACAGGTCCGTCATGACCTTGATTTCCTGGAGGCTCAGCACGTCCGGCTTGGTGTCCGCCAGGAGCTTGAGGACAAGCTCCTGGCGCAGCCGGACTGAGTTGATGTTCCAGGTGGTGACGCGAAGGCGCATCAGGCCTTCGCGTAGGTGATGACGAGATCGCCGACGCCGTCGACATGGCCGTCCATGCGGTCGCCCGCGACCACCGGGCCGACGCCTTCGGGCGTGCCGGTGTAGATCAGGTCGCCCGCCGCCAGCTCCACCAGGCCCGACAGATAGGCGATGGTGTCCGGCACGTTCCAGATCATGTCGGCGAGATCGCCTTCCTGCTTGGTCGTGCCGTTGACCTTGACCCAGATCTTGCCCTTGGCCGGATGGCCGATCTTGGAGACCGGCTGGATCGGCGTGATCGGCGCAGACTGGTCGAAGCCCTTGCCCATGTCCCAGGGACGGCCGGCCTTCTTCGCCGCGTCCTGCAGGTCGCGGCGGGTCATGTCGAGGCCGACGGCATAGCCGTAGATGTGGTCGAGCGCCTTCGTCGACGGGATGTTGCGGCCACCCGACTTGAGCGCGACCACGAGCTCGATCTCGTGATGCAGGTTCTTGGTCGAGGACGGGTAGGGAATGATCGCGCCCGAGGGCACGATCGCATCCGCCGGCTTCATGAAGAAGAACGGATCCTCCTTGCCCGAATGGCCCATCTCGCGTGCATGGGCGGCGTAGTTGCGCCCGACGCAGTAGATACGGCGCACCGGATAGGTGCCGGTCTCGCCGATGACGGCGACCGAGGGGATCGACCAGGCGGAAATCACATGGGACATGGAAGGGCCTCTGAGCGGGAAAAACGATCAGAACAGATACCATTGCTCGCCGATCCGGCCCAATGGCCATCGTCCATCGGCGAACAGGCGGTGCTTGGCGAGGAAGCCATGATCCCGCTTCCCGGCGGCGAGCGCCAGGGCGGCCAGGTGACAGGCCTGGGCGGCCGCCCCGGCGGCGACGCGTGCCAGCGCCTCGTCGTCGGCTGCATCGGCCGCGGCGCGGGTCGGGTCGAGCGCGGCCTCGGCTACCCTGGTCAGCGCCTTCAGCGTGGTTTCGAGCCCGTGACGCTCCTCCGCCCAGGCCTGAAGGCGCTTCTGTTCGCGTGCCTCGGCCTGCCACCAGCTTCTGTCCCAGTCGGGATCGGCGGAGACGCGCGCGGCGTCGCGCCAGGTCGCGACGGAAGCAACGGCGCCGGCATCGAGTCCGAGCGACGTCACATAGCTGTCATGCGCGTCGCGGTCGGTCTCGCTCAACGCTTGGCCGACACGCGCGAACCACGGCGTTGCCGGGATCGAGGCGGCGAGCGCCTCGACGCGCGCCAGGTCCGTCATGCAGAGCGGCGCTCGCGCCAGAGGCCGACGGCTTCCTGCACCGGGCGGTCGGAGAAGCTGAAGACGACCGCGTCCTCATCCGCGTGATGCGTGTGTTCGACCCAGCTCGGCACGATGAAGATGTCGCGCGGCGCCCAGTCGAAACGCTGGCCGCCGATCGTCGTGTGGCCCTTGCCTTCGACCACGGAGAAGACGGTTCCGTCGGTCGAGCGATAAGGCGAACCCGAAAACCCCTTCGGCAGGAGCTGCATGCAGGTGGCCATGGTCGGGATCGCCCAGCCGCCGGTCGCCGGGTTCACATACTTCATCTTGAGCCCGTGATGCGGATCCCAGGGGCCGGCGCGGCGCATGGTCTCCAGCGCCTCGCGCGTGCGGGCATAGGGATAGTTGAAGATCGGCGAGGTCGGCGTCGTCGTGCGGTGGCCGACAGGGAGGAGGCCCTGGCCGTAGCGCGCGAGCGCATCGCCCTCGGGCTTGGAGACCTGCTGCGTGTCTTCCTTCGCATGCTCGGAAAAGCTCGCATCCAGGAACTGAACAAGCGGGATGTCGAGCCCGTCCATCCACACCATCGGCCGGTCGGAGTCGTTGCCGTGATCGTGCCAGGTCCATGACGGTGTGATGACGAAGTCGCCGGGCCGCATGGTCGTGCGCTCGCCGTCGACGGCGGTGTAGGCGCCTTCGCCCTCGACGACGAAGCGGAGCGCGGTCTGGGTGTGGCGATGCGCCGGCGCCACCTCGCCTGGCAGGATAAGCTGCAGGCCCGCATAGAGCGTATGCGTGATCGAGGAGCGGCCCTTGAGCCCGGGATTCTCCAGGATCAGCACGCGGCGCTCGGCTTCCTTCGCCGTGATCAGCTCGCCAGCTTCGAGGATGTAGGGGCGCACCTCGTCATAGCGCCAGAGCGCGGGCAGGGCCGGCGAGCGCGGCTCCGGCGTGATCAGCCCCTTCAGCACCTCCCACAGCGGCGTCATCCCGTGCTCGCCGATACGGGCGTAGAAATCGGCGCGGGCGTTGGTGAGCTTGGGTGCTGCGGTCATCGCCCTCTCCCGTGCTTCACGCTGCTGCGGGCAGTTCCGGCATCTTGAGCTTCAGGTGATCGACGACGAGCGCTCGGGCGCGCTCCAGAAAGTCCTCGCGCATCTCGTCATTGGTGCGCTGCTTGATGCCGAGGCGGCGGAAGGTCTCGTTGTTCTTCGACTTCGACCCGCCGAAGAAGGCCGGCAGGAACGGGTAGTAGCGGTCGATCGCGTCCTGGACGCGCTGGCGGCCTTCTTCGGTCGCGCAGAGCTCGGTGCAGAAATCCTTGCCGAACTGCGCGTGGAAGCGCTCCTCCGGCATGGTCATGCGCGCGAGGTCACGCAGCGGATGGAAGGTGCAGGCAAGCAGGTCCTCGACCTGAAGGATCTCGGCGAGATCGGCCAGCAGCTTGATGACGCAGAATTCTTCCCAGGTCTTCAGCGGAAACTCGAAGATCGAGAGCGGCTTCTTCTCGGCCGGCGTCATCTTCTCTTCCGGCACGCCGAGTTTCACGCCGAGCTCGCGGAAGCGCACATGGTGGCCGTACTCCTCCATGGCGACGCGGCAGGTGAGCCATTTGGCATAGGGCGTCGGCGCGAGCGCGATCGCCGGCTCGTCGAAGACCTGTGCGCCGTAAAGCTCGTTGACGGCATGGCTGACGACGAGCTTGAGGATCGAGGCCTGGTACTCCTCGCTCTGCTCGCGGAAGGCGTCGATGGTCTTGACCTGCGGATGGCTCATAGGCGTGTCCTAGACGACGGGGTCGGTGTTGAAGGCTTCGAGATCGGTCGATTGATCGGCGAAGGCGCCTTTGATCTCCTCGAACGCCGCCGCCATGCCGCCCGATCCAACGACGGCGCGCTTCGCGAGCCGCATTTGAGCGAAGGCGAAGACCTCCTTGCCGCGCACGCCGAGCACCTGGCCGGTAACGGATTGCGCCGCAGGAGAGGCGAGGTGGGCGACCAGATCGGCGACAGCCGAAGCCGGCGCCTTGAGGGCGCGCGCCTTGTAGGCGATCTGCGCGTCGTTCTGCGGCTTGATCGAATCCGTGATGCGCGTCGCAGCGAAAGGCGCGACCGCGTTGCAGGTGACGAGGCTTCGGGCCATGTCCATCGCGGTCACGCGCGTGAGCCCGATGAGCCCGGCCTTGGCCGAGGCATAGGCGGCCTGGCCGAAATTTCCGTAGAGCCCGGCGGTCGAAGTCACGTTGACGATGCGGCCCCAGCCATAGGGCTTGCCGCCGCGCTCGGCCTTGGCCTGGTCGCGCATGACGCCGGTCGCGGCGCGCGTGAGATAGAAGGCGGCGGAGAGATTGACGCGCAGCACATCCTCGAAATCCGCCGGCTCAAGCTTGAAGACGAAGCCGTCACGCAGGATCGCCGCGTTGTTGACCAGGATATCGATGCCGCCGAAGTGCCCGACAGCCATCGCGACCGCTTCCTCGGCCGTGCCGGGATTCGCGATCGAGCGTGGAAAGGCGGCGCCGCCGATCTTCTCCGCCAGCGCGGTGGCGAGCGACGCATCGCCGCCACGCCCGTCGATGCCGACGCCGGGATCGGCGACCACCACCTTGGCGCCGTCGGCGGCAAGCCGCACGCAGATCGCCTTGCCGATGCCTTGGGCGCCGCCGGTGACGAGCGCGACGCGGCCTGAAAGCGTGCCGGTCATGTGCCTGCCTTCGGCTTCTCGGCCTCGGTGTAGAAGGCATCGGCGTGGATATCCTCGCGCCGCATCTTCTTCTGGGTGAGCACCGGGGTCACCGCGTCGACCATAAGCGGCGGACCGGCGACATAGGCCTTGGCACCGTCGAGGCTCGGGAAGTCCGCGAGCACCGCTTCGTGCAGGAAGCCGGTCCGCCGCGAGGTCGTGTCCGACGGCGCCGACAGCACGACATGGACGATGAGGTTCGGGTGCTTCGCGGCGAGCGCCTTGAAGTGGTCCTCGAGATAGACATCGCGCTCGTCGCGCGCGCCGAAATAGAGATGGACCGGGCCGCGACGGCCTTTGGCGAGCGCGGTCTCGACGATCGACTTGATCGGTGCCAGGCCCGATCCGCCGGCCAGCGCCAGGATTGGGCCAGTGTGGCTTTCTTTCAGATGCGCAATGCCGTGCGGGCCTTCGACCTTCACCGGCATGCCGACCTTGAGCTCGCCGGCGACGAAGGCGCTGACCGAGCCGCCCGCCATGTGGCGGATATGGAAGATGAGGTCGGCCTCTTCCGGCCGGCTCGCCATCGAATAGTCGCGCGGCTTCTGGCCGGGGAAGGTCACGCGCGCGAACTGGCCGGCGGTGAAGGTGAAGGGACCGCCGCCCTCGATCGACAGCGTCACGCCGGTGATGTCATGGGTCAGACGGTCGAGCGCCTTGACCGTGCAGTCGAGCGTGCGGCGCGCGTGAAGCGCCAGGTCCTCGCCCTCGATCCAGGCGATCTCGATGTCGTGATCGGCCATCGACCGGCAGGCGAGCACGAGCCCCTGCGCGCGTTCCTCGTCGGTCAGTGCGAACTCGGAATACTCCGCGAGCGTGACTTCGCCCTCGATCAGCATCGACTTGCAGGCACCGCAATTCCCGGACTGGCAGCCGAAGGGGTAGGGCACGCCGGCGTCGAGCGCGGCCTCGAGGACCACCTGGCCGGGCTCGAGCCCGATCGGTTTCGGCCATTGCCGGATGCGTACGGTCGCGACCATTGCTGCTCGTCTTGCGGGTGCCGGAATTGCGGAATATTCTATGGTCAAACGTTCGACTGTCAAATTGTTCGAACGTCAAACAATATCGGGAGGACGCCATGCTTGCACGTGCTCTGCTCGGCTTCTTGGCGCTCGCGGCCCTGCCGGCCTCGGCGCAGGAAGTCACCCTCAAGGTCCAGCATTTCCTGCCGCCGTCCTCGCCGGCGCATGCGCAGTTCATCAAGCCCTGGGCGGACGCCGTCACCGCCGAATCCAACGGCCGCATCAAGGTCGATATCTTCCCCGCCATGGCGTTGGGCGGCCGTCCGCCGCAGCTCTACGACCAGGTGAAGGACGGTGTCGCCGACGTGGTGTGGACGCTGCCCGGCTACACCGCCGGCCGCTTCCCCAAGTCCGAAGTCTTCGAGCTGCCCTTCATGGCCGCCTCGGCCGAGGCGACGGCGCAGGCGACGCAGGAGTTCTACGAGAAGCATCTCCGCGACGAGTTCAAGGATGTGCATGTTCTGGTCATGCATGCGCATGCGCCGGGGAGCTTCTTCACGGTCTCCAAGCCGGTCATGGCGGTCGACGATTTGAAGGGCCTCAAGATCCGCGCCCCCACCCGCGTCATCAACGAGGCGCTGAAGGCGCTGGGCGCGACGCCGGTCGGTATGCCGGTGCCGGAGCTGCCGCAGGCGCTCTCTCGCGGCGTCGTCGACGGCGCCACGATCCCCTTCGAGGTGGCGTTGCCCTTGAAGACGCACGAGATGGTGAAGCATGTGACCGAGGTGACCGGCTCGCGCGGCTTCTACACCTCCGTCTTCCTCTACGCGATGAACAAGCAGAAATATGACGGCCTGCCGGCGGACCTGAAGAAGGTCATCGACAACAATTCCGGCATGGCGCTGGCCCGCAAGGTCGGCAAGATCTGGGACGATGTCGAGAAGCCCGGCCGCGACGCGGCGATGGCGGCGAAGGTGTCGTTCCACACCATGCCGGCGGCAGAGGTCGCCAAGATGCAGGCGGCAACCCAGCCGGTCATCGATGCCTGGATCAAGGAAATGGACGGCAAGGGCGCCAACGGCAAGATGCTGGTCGACGACGCCCGCGCGATGATCGCGAAGTACGCCAAGTAGTGGCGGAGTCTTCCGCCGATCACTCCCGCCTCGGGCGGGTGCTGGAGCAGGGATCGACCGCTCTGGCACTCGCCGGCGGGCTCGTTCTCACCGCCCTCATGCTGATGTCGATCGCCTCGATCGGCGGGCGCTGGCTGTTCTCGAAGCCGCTGCCCGGCGATTTCGAGATGGTCGAGATCGGCACGGGGCTGGCGATCTTCCTTTTCCTGCCTACATGTCAGCTTCACGGCGCCAATGTCATCGTCGACTTCTTCACCACTGGCCTGAGCCGCCGCGGCCAGTCCTGGCTCGATGCTTTCGGCGGGCTCCTCTACACGCTGGTTGCGGCGCTCTTCGCCTGGCGGCTCGTCTTCGGCGGCCTCGACTATCTTCGCTACGGCGAGAAGACGATGATCCTCGGGCTGCCGCTCTGGTGGAGCTTTGTCCTGATCATCCCGGCCGCTGCCTGGCTCGCCCTCGTCACCGCCTACACCACCTTGCGCCACGTCCAGGCGGCGCAGCGGTGAGCGGACTCTGGATCGGCGTGCTCGGCTTCGCCGGGCTGCTTGTGCTGATGGCGTTGCGCGTGCCGATCGCGGTCGCGATGATCGTCTCGGCGCTGGTGGGCTATGGCTGGCTCGCCGGCCTGACGCCTTTGCTGGCGCACCTGAAGACGGCGCCTTATTCGCTCTTCTCGGGGTACTCCCTCTCGGTCATCCCGCTCTTCGTGCTGATGGGCATGTTCGCCTCCGAGGCCGGCATGTCGGCAGCGCTCTTTCGTGCCGCGGATGCCTGGCTCGGACACCGCAAGGGCGGGCTCGCCATGGCGACGATCGTCGGCTGCGCCGCTTTCGGCGCGATCTGCGGCTCCTCGGTCGCCACCGCGGCGACCATGGCGCAGGTGGCGCTGCCGGAAATGCGCCGCTACGGCTATTCCGGCGCGATCTCGACCGGCACGCTCGCCGTCGGCGGCACGCTCGGCATCCTGGTCCCCCCCTCGGTGATCCTCGTCGTCTACGGGCTCATCTGCGAGCAGAACATCGCCAAGCTGTTCGCCGCCGCCTTCATCCCCGGCATTCTCGCCACCCTCGGATATCTGGTCGCGATCGCGATCTATGTCCGCCGTAACCCCTCCGCGGCACCGGCCGCCGCGCGTTCCACTCCCGAGCAGCGCCGCCGGGGGCTGATAGAGATCTGGCCGGTCGTGGCGATCTTCGTCATCGTCGTCGGTGGTCTCTATGCCGGGATCTTCACCCCGACCGAGGGTGCGGCGGTCGGCGCCTTCCTCACCTTCATCCTCGCGCTGATGAAGCGCGCGCTCGGCTGGAACCGGCTCAAGCGCGCGCTGATCCTTACCGCCGAGACCTCGGGCATGATCTTCCTGATTCTGCTCGGCGCCGATCTGTTCAACTCGTTCCTCGCCTTGAGCCATCTGCCGGATGCGCTCGCCTCGACGATCTCGGGTCTCGACCTGCCGCCCTATTTGGTGATGCTGGCGATCATGGCGATCTACATCGTGCTCGGCTGCGTCATGGACGAGCTGTCGATGATCCTGCTGACTCTGCCGATCCTGTTCCCGATCGTGATGGGCCTTGACTTCGGCCTGCCCAGGGCCGAGGTCGGCATCTGGTTCGGCATCCTGGTGCTGACCGTCGTCGGCATCGGCCTGGTGGCGCCGCCGGTAGGACTCAATGTCTATGTGATCTCGGGCATGGCGCGCGACGTGCCGATGAGCGAGACCTTCCGCGGCGTCATGCCCTATCTCTGCGCCGACGCCGTCCGCGTCTTCTACCTGGTGGCTTTTCCTTCGGTCTCGCTATGGCTCGTCCGCTTTCTCGGGTGAATGCCGGCGAGACCGGCGAGGGCATCCTGCCGGAGCTCCTGGGCTACCACCTCCGCCGCGCCCAGCTCGTGGTCTTCGCCGACTTCGCGCGATCGATGACCGGCGTCGACCTCACGCCCGGCCAGTTCGGCGTGCTCGCGCGCATCGCTGCCAATCCGGGCCTGACCCAGAGCGCGCTCGGCCGCGCCGTCGGCATCGAGCGCTCTACCGTGGTTTCGGTGATCGACCGGCTCGAGAAGCGGGGCCTCGTCGTCCGCGGCGAGGCCGAGGGCGACCGCCGGGCCAATGCGCTGGCGCTGAGCGCTGAGGGGCAAAAGCTGTTGCGCGAGGCGACCAGGCGCGTGCGCCTGCATGAGCGCCGCATCGCGCGAGGGCTTTCGCCAGCCGAAGCGAAGGCGCTGTTCGCCCTGCTGCAGAAGGTGACGCGGCCCTAGCGCCGGTAGCCGCTCTCGAGGGATTCGATCATCCTGACGAGCTCGGCCCGAACCTGGGCCTCCTCGCAGCCCATCAGCACGGCGTCCTCGAGCGCGTCCTTGGCGAGAAGCTGCAGCTCGCGGAAGTTCTGGCTCATAACCTTCAGTTTTTCGACGCAGGAGACGATGCCGCCTGCCGGCGTCCGCCAGACTACTGATCCAACGTCATAAGATTCCCGGCCTTCGGCCATGGGAAGCCTCCTTGAGCTAACGGGAATCTTGGCATTGCCGGCTGGCCGGTCAAGCTGCAGCCGGTCGTCGCTACCGGGCGTTCCGGCCGGCTAGACACCCTGTTGCGGAGGGACTGAAGCCGTCCCATACTTGGCCTCGCCATGCGTCTCCTGAGGCTCGCCCTCGCCCTTCTTTTCCTCGGCTTCGCCGCCGCCGGGCCCGCTCTCGCCGGTCCGCGCGAGGACCAGCTCGACAAGATGTTCGCGCGGCTCAAGGAAACGGCGTCCGAGACCGAGGCCTCGGCGCTAACCCAGGCGATCTGGATCCTCTGGACCACCTCCGACGACTCGAACGTCAACGACATGATGCGCCGCGGCATCCGGCTGATGAACGCGCAGAACTACAACGAGGCGCTCGACATCTTCGACCGCATGGTCAAGTACGCCCCCGAGTTCGCCGAAGGCTGGAACAAGCGCGCGACGGTCCACTACATGCTCGGCAACTTCAACGAGTCGGTCGCCGACATCCGGAAGACCCTGGCGCTCGAGCCGCGCCATTTCGGTGCTCTCTCCGGCCTCGGCATGATCAATGTGGAGCTCGAGCGCGGCCAGGACGCGCTCAAGGCCTTCGAGGAGGCACTCAAGGCGAACCCGTATCTGCCGGGCGCGCGCCAGCAGATCCAGGAACTCAAGAAGAAGCTGCAAGGCTCGCCGACGTGAGCCGTTTCGAGCTCGTCATCCACGGCGGACACGTCGTCACGCCGTCGGGCGTCCTCGCGATCGATGTCGGCGTCAAGGACGGCCGCATCGCGGCGATCGGCCAGCTCGACTCTGGCCAGGCGGCGGAGTCGATCGACGCGACCGGCCTTTTCGTGCTGCCGGGCATCATCGACACCCAGGTGCATTTCCGCGAGCCCGGCGCCACTCACAAGGAAGACCTGGCGACCGGGACGAAGGCGGCGGTGCTGGGCGGCGTCACCTCGATCTTCGAAATGCCGAACACCAACCCGCTGACCCTGACCGCAGCCGATCTCGCCGCCAAATTCGCCGCCGCCCGCGGCCGCGCCTGGTGCGACCACGCTTTTTTCATCGGCGGCGCGGCCGAGAACGCCGACAAGCTGCATGAGCTCGAGCGCATCCCGGGATGCGCCGGCGTGAAGGTGTTCATGGGCTCATCGACCGGCAATCTGCTGGTCGAGGACGACACGACGCTGGAGCGCATCGTCCGCAACGGCAACCGGCGCATTGCCGTGCATGCCGAGGACGAGCCGCGCCTGAAGGAACGCAAGCACATCGCCGACGAGGCGAAGCACCCTCGTGCGCATCCGGTCTGGCGTGACGAGACGGTGTGCCTCAAGGCGACGCAGCGCCTGGTCTCGCTCGCGCGCAAGCATGGACGGCGTGTGCATGTGCTGCATGTGACGACGGCCGAGGAGATGGAGTACCTCGCCGAGAACAAGGACATCGCCACGGTCGAGGTGACGCCGAACCATCTGACGCTCTCGGCGCCCGACGCTTACGAGAAGCTCGGCACGCGCGCGCAGATGAACCCGCCGGTGCGCGAGATGAAGCACCAGAACGCGCTCTGGCGCGCCATCGCCGAGGGCGTGGTCGATGTCGTGGGATCCGACCACGCGCCGCATACGCTGGAAGAGAAGGCGAACACCTATCCGGGTTCGCCCTCGGGCATGCCCGGCGTGCAGACGACGCTGCCGCTGCTGCTGACCGCGGCGAGCCGCGGCAAGGTCTCGCTCGAACGCGTCGTCGATCTCCTCTGCCACGGCCCGCAGCGCATCTACCAAATCGCCGGCAAGGGCCGCATCGCGCGCGGCTACGACGCCGATTTCACCTTGGTCGACCTGCAGGCTTGGAAGACGCTGGAAGACAAGGACATGGGCAGCAAGGTTGGCTGGACGCCGTTCGCCGGAATGCGCGTCTGCGGCGTGCCGAAGATGACGATCATCCGCGGCTGGGCGGTGATGCGCGACGGCGAGCTGCTCGGCGCCCCCTCGGGCCAGCCCATCCGCTTCGCCGAGACGATCAGCCCGGTTTCCTGAGCGCTTTCGACGAGGCTTCCCAGTGATCGGGATGGACCCAGGCCTTCACGAAGGCCTCGGTCTCCGCATTGTCGACCTCGCGCCGCGCGTCGCGCTCATAGGATCGGGCGATCGCCTTGAAGCCGCGCAGCACATGCGCGCTCTGCGCCAGCATCGGCGCCAGCAGTTTTTCTATCGCGGCTTCCGCGTCGGCTTCGACGGCATCGGCAAGGCCGCGCGCCTTCGACTCCTCGGCGGAGAGAACGGTAGCCTGCGAGAGAAGACGCAGCGCGGTCGCCGAGCCGACGCGCCGAAGGAGGTCGTAGCCGCCGCCCCAGCCGGTGGTGACCGCGAGCTTCCCCTGCAGGAAGCCGAAGCGCGCATGAACAGCCATCGCGCGGAGGTCGCAGGCAAGCGCCAGCTCGGCGCCGCCGCCGAGCGCGTCACCGTTGAGGCCGGCGATCACCGGTGCCGGAAAATCGCGCACTGCCTGGAGTGCGGCCTTGGCGACGATCGCGAAGGCGCGGGCCTCGGCCGCCTCGCGCACGGCTTCGAGCTCCCTCAGGTCGCCGCCGGCGGCGAAGCACCCGTCGCCCGCGCCGGTCAGGACAGCGGCCTTGATCGTCTCGTCGCCGGCTTCGGCCTCGAAGACGCTGCGGAGCTCGGCCAGGACCTCGCGCGAGAGCGCGTTCCGCTTCTCGGGCCGGTCGATGGTGATCCGCAGCACCGCGTCTCGGCGCTCGACGACCAGGTGGGACATGCGTCGGGCTCTAGGGTTTCTTGCCAATCGCGGCGATCGTGCCGCCGCCCACCGTGGACATCGGCTCCGGCGGCGGCGGACGCGTCGCGAGCGGCCAGGGATCGCGGTCGAGATAGTCCGGCTGCCGGCGCATGAAGGCCGGCGCCATCGAAGTCATAGGCACGTCCATGAAGAAGTCGCGCTCCCAGGGGAGCTTGCTGCCGGAGGCCCGGCGGACTTCGGATTCCTTGGCGCAGAATTCCTCGAAGCGTGGTTGGCGCGGCGGGCCGCTCTCCAGCGTCGCCGCGAAGTCGAGACAGGCTTCGGTGATCTCCTCGGGCGTGTTGTCGACCAGCCTGAGGCCCTGGTTGTCGAGCTGCGCCTGGTGCCACAGCATCGTGAAGCGTCGGCCGATGATCTCGGCGAAATCGAGCATACGGCCGGTCGATATCTCCTCGAATCTCTTGAAGGCATAGACCTGCCCCATCTCCGGCGGATAGAGGTCGCCAGGATGGCAGTTGATGCCGAGCGTGGGCCGGCCATAGGCGCGGGCAAGCTCGAGCGGGCCCGAGAAGCAATGCACGAAGAAGGCGCAATGCTGCACAAGCCAGGGATGCAGCATCGGATGCTTGTCGGTCACCGCGTCATGCACATGCCTGAGGTCGAGGCCGATCGGCTTCATGCTGGGATCGCCGATGCGCACGACCGAGAATCCCTGCTCGACCAAGGCTGCGATCGCCGGCCGGTATGTGGCGATGTCGCAGTCGCGGAAGGCGTTGTGCCAATGCGCGGGGTTGTAGCCGGTCTCGCGCGCATGGAGGACGACGAAGGGTCGGCTGCGGTCGAGGCCGAAACTCTCGACCAGGCGGGCGCCCTGCTCCTTCTCTTCGTCGGTCAGGCTCATGGTCGCGCGATAGGGACGCGTGCGCGCTTCGCGCCGGTAGAGATGGCGCGCGCCATTGGAGGCGCCGCCGAAGACGAAGGTGATGTCTCCGAACTGGAAGTCCGGCCGGTCGTAGAAGACGGTGGCGCTGAGGCGGAAGAAGATCTCGCGCGAAAAGTCGTCGACCTCGATGATCTCGAAGCCGCGGCAGGGCAGGTCGAAGAGCATGTTCTGGAATTTCGCCGGCAGCGGCGGGCGGAAGAAGAAGACCTGATACTCGCTAGTCGGATAGACGGCGTGCAGGGCATGCGCGTCGAACCAGACATGGCCGAACATGTCGACCGCGCCGAAGGGATAGACCACCGCCTTGCGGCTGTCGCGACGCGCCTGGATCTTGCGGCGCGCATAGGAGGCGAACTGGCCGATCTCGGCATAGCTGCGCCCGAGCGTGTTGTCGAAGGAGGCCACGCCGCTCAAGCCCTTTGCGGATCGCGGATCGAGGCGAGGAGGGCGAGGCCCACGGCGAAAAAGACGAGGATGATCGCCATCCCCCAGCGCTGGCTCCCCGTCGCGCGCGTGATCTCTGCCAGCAGCAGGGGGCCCAGGAACGCGGTCGCCTTCCCGGAAAGCGCCATCAGGCCGAACAGCTCGGCGCGGCGCTCCTCGGGAGCGTAGCGCGCCATCCAGGTGCGCGATGCCGCCTGCACCGGCCCGAGGAAGAGGCCGATCAGAAGGGCTGCGATCCAGAAGACGAGCTTCGAGCTGCTGACCAGCACCACCGCGCCGCAGACGAGAAGCCCGAGCAGGCCGGCGGCGATCGCCGTCTTGGCGCCCATGCGGTCGTCGACCCAGCCGAAGGCGACGGCGCCGATCGCGGCGGTGACGTTGAGCGCGATGCCGAACTGGATCACCTCGGCGAAGGTGAAGCCGAAGGTGCCGGCCGCGTAGATGCCGCCGAAGGCGAAGAGCGTGGTGAGCCCGTCGGTGTAGAGCATGTTGGCGAGCAGGAAGCGCCAGAGGTCCGGTTGCTGGCGGGCTTCCTTGAGCGTGCGGCCGAGCTGGCCGAGGCCGATCTTGATCGCGGTCGAAGGCGGATAGCCGCGACCCGGCGCGTCGGGCGTGAGGAACGCAAACGGCAGCAGGAAAGCGAGATACCAGAGCGCCACCATCGGCGCGGTCGCGCGGATATGCGCCGCCTGCTCCTTGCCGACGCCGAACCATGGCGTGTCGGTCTGCACGAAGCCCACCAGTGCGACGGCGAGGCAGCCGAGGCCGCCGAGATAGCCGATGCCCCAGCCGAATCCCGACATGCGCCCGAGCCGCTCGGACGGGACGAGGCCGGGCAGCATCGCGTTGTAGAAAACCAGCGCGAACTCGGCGCCGAGCGTGGCCACGACGACGAGCGAGAGCGCCATCGTCACATCCGACGTCATCGGCCGGACTTGCCAGAGCAACGCCGTACAGAAGATGCAGAGCAGCGAGAACAGGATCGCCCAGAGCTTTCGCCCGCGGCCCTGGTCGGCGACAGCACCGAGGATGGGGGCGAGCAGCGCGGTCAGCAGGCCGGCGACGCTGGTCGCGTGCCCCCACTGCACCGTGCCGGCGGTCGGGTCGGTCGCCACCGCTTCGGTGAAGTAGGTGGCGAAGACGAAGGTGACAATGACGGTGAAATAGGCCGAGTTGGCCCAGTCGAAGAGGCACCAGGCGCCGAGCGCGGGCTTGGAGGCAGGGGGCATGCTCCTGGACGCGCTAGTCGTTTGCGCGGCGCTTCGGCGCCGACCCGTCGAGTCCTGAGGCGCCCGCCAGCTCGCCGAAGCGCCGGTTCGCCACCGCCAGCATCGCGAGGTCGACGGCTGGGGCGGCGCGCATCTCGGTCAGGAGCTGGTCGACGCGTTCGACCGCGGGCTTGCGGCTCTCTACCCACTTGTTCAGCTCTCCCGAATCCGCGAGCACGCGGCGGGCGAGCGTCGCCTGGTGGCCGTAGAGGTCGTCGAGCACCGCGGCGGCGGCCTGGCGCTGCCAGTCGGTCTGCGGTTTGAGCTGGGCCGCCTGGCTCTTGAGCCAATCGAGGCCGAGGCGCTGGCCGAGCGCGTAGTATACGCGTGCGACGGCGAGCGGATCGCCGCCGAGGCGGACGATGTCCGGCGCCGCGGCCAGCCAGTCGAGCTGCGAGACCGCACGCGCCAAATCCTGCGGCACGCCGGCATCGGCGAGGATCTTGGTCGCGGCGTCGAGCTCGGCTCGATCGCCCTCCGACAAGGCCTGGCCCAGGCCCTTGGTCAGCGCCTCGATACCCGGACGGAACTCGGCGAGCGCGCCGGCGATCGACAGCGGATGCTTGCCGTTGTTGAGGAACCAAAGGCTGGCGCGTTCCGAAAGCCGGCGGATCGATCGGTGCATCTGGGTCTGCACCTCCGCCGGGACCTTGAGGTCGAGGGCCTGCACGGCTTCCCACATCGGCCCGATCGCGAAGGCGTCGCGTGCGATCAGATAGGCGCGCGCGATCTCCGGCCAGGCACAGCCGGTCTTGTCGGCCAGCGTCGAGACGAAGCCTTGCCCGGCGCGATTGACCATCGCGTTGGTGACGACCGTGGCGATGATCTCGCGCTTCAGCTTGTGACGCGCGATCTCGGTCTTGAAGCGCTTCTTGAGCTCGTCCGGGAAGTAGCTCTCGAGATCGCCGATCAGCACGGGATCGTCCGGCAGGTCGGACGGAAGCAGGTCGTTGTAGAGCGCCATCTTCGAATAGGCGAGTAGCACGGCGAGCTCCGGTCGCGTCAGGCCGCGCTCGGCAGCCTGGCGCTCGGCGAGCTGCGAGTCGGCCGGCAGGAACTCGATGTTGCGGTCGAGGAGGCCGATCTTCTCGAGCATCCGCATCAGGCGCGCCATCTCCTCGATGCCCTGCGCGCCGTCGGCCTCGGAGAGCGTCAGCGCCAGCGACTGGTCGATGTTGTCCTGGAGCACGAGCTCGCCGACCTGGTCGGTCATGGAGGCCAGCAGCACGTCGCGCTGCTTTACCGTCATGTCGCCATTGGCGCAGACATCGCCGGTGAGGATCTTGATGTTGACCTCGTGGTCGGAGCAGTCGACGCCGGCTGAGTTGTCGATCGCGTCCGTGTTGAGGCGGACGCCGAGCAGGCCCGCCTCGATGCGGGCGCGCTGGGTCATGCCGAGATTGGCGCCTTCCCCGATCACCTTGGCACGCACATCCTTCGCGGTTATGCGGAGCGCGTCGTTGGCACGGTCGCCGACCTCGGCGTTGGTCTCCGAGGTAGCGCGGATGAAGGTGCCGATGCCGCCGAAGAAGATCAGGTCGACCGGCATCCTGAGGATCGCCTGGATCAGCTCGGCCGGCGTCGCCGCGTCGCGGTCGAGGCCGATCAGCTTCTTCATCTCCGGGCTCAGCTTGATCGACTTGGCCGAGCGCTCGAAGATGCCTCCGCCCGCCGAGATCAGCTTCGCGTCGTAGTCCTTCCAGCTCGAACGCGGCAGGTTGAACAGCCGCTCGCGCTCGGCGAAGCTCGTCGCTGGATCCGGGTTCGGATCGATGAAGATATGCATGTGGTTGAAGGCGCAGACGAGGCGGGTCGCCTTCGACCGCAGCATGCCGTTGCCGAACACGTCGCCGGCCATGTCGCCGATGCCGACGCAGTCGAAGGGCTCGGTCTGGCAGTCGCGGCCCATCTCGCGGAAGTGGCGCTTGACGTTCTCCCACGCGCCGCGCGCGGTGATCGCCATCTTCTTGTGGTCGTATCCCGCCGAGCCGCCGGAAGCGAAGGCGTCGTCGAGCCAGAAGTCGTATTCGCGGCTGATGCCGTTGGCGATGTCGGAGAACGTGGCCGTGCCCTTGTCGGCGGCGACGACGAGGTAGGGATCGTCCTGGTCGAGGCGGACGACATCCTTGGGCGGCGTCAGCTTGCCGCCGACGGCGTTGTCGGTGATGTCGAGGAGGCCGCGCATGAAGGTGCGGTAGCACTCGATGCCCTCGGCCTGGACCGCCTCGCGCCCGCCTTCGGTCGGCGGATTCTTGACGAAGAACCCGCCCTTCGAGCCGACCGGCACGATGACGGCGTTCTTCACCATCTGCGCCTTCATCAAGCCCAGGATCTCGGTGCGGAAATCCTCGCGCCGGTCGGACCAGCGGATGCCGCCGCGGGCGACGCGGCCGCCGCGCAGATGCACGGCCTCGACGCGCGGCGAATAGACCCAGATCTCGACCAGCGGCCGCGGCAGCGGCAGATCCTCGACCCTCTGGCTGTCGAGCTTGAAGGAGACATAGGATTTCGGCTGCCCACCGGCGCCCATCTGGAAGAAGTTGGTGCGCAGCGTCGATCGGATCAGGTTCACGAAGCGCCTGAGGATGCGGTCCTGGTCGAGGTTGGTTACCGCGTCGAGCGCATGCTCGATCTCGACGGCGATGCCGCTGGCGTGCAGCTCGGCGTCCTTGCGGTCGGCCGGGTTGAAGCGCGTCGAGAAGAAGCGCACCAGGAGCTTGGTGATCTCCGGGTGGTCGGCGAGCGCGTCCTCGATATAGGTCTGGCTGAAGGTGAAGCCTGTCTGGCGCAGGTACTTCGCGTAGGCGCGGAGGATCACGACCTCGCGCCAAGTCAGTCCCGCGCCGAGCACGAGGCGGTTGAAGCCGTCATTCTCCGCCTCGCCGCTCCAGACGCGGCGGAAGGCATCGTGGAAGGCCTGCTTGACGCGGCTGACCGGCACCTGGCCGCCGGCCTTGAGGCGCATCGAGAAGTCCTGGATCCAGACTTTGTCGTCAATGCCCTTCGGGCGCACCCGGAACGGGATCTCTTCCAGCACCTTGAGCCCCATGTTCTCCAGCATCGGCAGGATGTCGGAGAGCGCGATCGGCTTGCCAGGGTTGAAGACCTTGAAGTGAACCTCGTCGCCCTCGGCATCGAGCGGCGTGTAGAGGTTCATCGCGATCTGGCTTGAGGCCAAGGCTTCCTCGACGCGGTCGATGTCGGTGACCGCGATCTGGCCGGGGAAGCGTTCCCGATAGGACGAACCGAAGGCATCACCGTAACGGTCGAGGATCGAGAGCCCCTTCTCCTCGCCCTTGGCTTCGACCAGCGCTTGCGAGAGATGGTCCTTCCACGAACGCGCCGCCTCGATCAGCTTAACCTCGATCGCCTTCGGCTCGACCTCGGGGAACTTCAGCTGATCCGACTGCACGATGAAGTGCAGGCGTGCGAGGACGGATTCCGAGATCTGCGTGTAGAACTGCGTCACCGGGCCGTGCAGGCTCTGCTCGATGATCGTCTGGAAGCGCCGGCGCAGCTCGGTGTTGTAGATATCGCGCGGCACGTAGACGAGCGCCGAGATGAAACGCCGGAAGGTGTCGGGCCTAAGGAACAGCGCGATCCGCTGGCGTTCCTGCAGGTTGAGGATGCCCATCGCCGTGTCGAACAGCAGGTCCTGGTCGATCTGCAGCAGCTCGTCGCGCGGATAGGCCTCGAGGATTGTCACCAGGTTCTTGCCGTTGTGCGAGCCCGGCGTGAAGCCAGCGCGCTTCAGCGTCTCCGTCACCTTGTGGCGGAGCAGCGGGATCGAGCGGACGCTTTCGTTGTAGGCGACCGAGGTGAAGAGGCCGACTACCTGCCACTGGCCGACGACATTGCCCTTCTTGTCGATGTCCTTGATGGTGACGACGTCGAGCAGCACCGGCCGGTGCACCGAGGAGGGGCGGTTGCCCTTGGCGATGTTGATCAGGATCGGCCGCTCGGTCTCGGCGCGCACCTCCGCCGGAAGCTCTGCGATGTTGCGCATGCCGCCGAACACGTGGAAGGCCGGATCGCGTACGACGCCGAGACCAGAGTCTGGATTGACCGCCATGCGGCCGGCCTTCGCTTCGTAGGTGAAGTCGCGATATCCCAAGAAGGTGAAGTGATCGGCCTCGAGCCAGCGCAGGAATTCGAGCCCTTCCTTGATTTCCTCGGCGGCGAGCGGCGGAGGCTTCTTCTCGATCTGCGCGACCACGTCGAGCAGCTTCTGGCGCATGGCGCGCCAGTCGGTGACCGCGGCGCGGACGTCGGCCAGGACCGAGGCGAGGCCGGTCTGGATCTGCTCGAGCGTCTCGGCCGAGCTCCTCGCCGAGACGCGGATCTGCATCAGCGACTCCGCCGTCCCGTCCTTGCCGTCCTTGGCGAGGCCTTTGCGCTTGCCCTTGGCGTCCCGGGTGACGGTCGCGACCGGATGTATGACCAGGTGGACGCCCAGCTCGCGGCGATTCAGCTCGGCCGTGACCGAATCGACGAGGAACGGCATGTCGTCATTGACGATCTCGACAACCGTGTGGGTCGAGTGCCAGCCGTCTTCCTCAAACTTAGGGTTGTAGGCTCGGATCTTGGGCTGGCCCGGGGTGCGGGTCTCGGCGAAGCGCCAGAGCGCCATGGCCGCGCCGAACAGGTCCAGAGGGTCCTCGGCCGCGACGTCCTCGGCCGGAACATTTTTATAAAACAATCGGATAAAGGCTTCCGCCTCGGCCGCCTTCCCGGACTCGCCGAGCCGCTCCCTGGCGAACTCGACCACCCGGTCAATGGTCTCGGCTTTCCGGCCCTCCAGCTTCTGGCGCATCGCCTTAGGCTCCCTCCTTGGACGGCGTGCCGGCCGGTTTGTTTTCCTCCGGTCCGGGAAGGGGCCTAGGGTACATCCAAGACCGTGTCGGAACAAAGGCTTGTCGGGTAGAGTCGGCGCGACGCCTTCACCCCTCGCAAACTCAGGAGCGCCATGTCCACGGTCGATCCGCCCCGCTACTCTCCCAAGGTCTTCGACGTCACGAGCGAAGGGGAGGCGCGCTCGATCATCCTGCAAGGGCCCACGACGGGTGATACCGACGAGCGTTGGAGACGGGAAACGCCTTGGTTCGGCGGGCTTATCCAACAGGCCCTCGGGGTTCTTCCGGGGTCTCGGGTTCTCGATTTCGGCTGCGGGATCGGTCGGCTATCGAAGTGGCTGATCGATGCGGTCGGCTGCCGGGTCGTCGGTGTCGACATCAGCGCCGGTATGCGCCGGCTCGCGATCGACTACGTCGGATCGCCGAGGTTCACGGCCGTGTCCTATGAGGATTTCCGCGCCGATCCGGCTTGCGGCGAGGGTTTCGATGCGGCCTATGCCGTCTATGTCCTGCAGCACGTCGAACGACCCGACGAGGATCTGCCGGCAATCGCCCGCGGGTTGCGTTCTGGCGGTCGCTTTCTCCTGGCCAATTCCTCGGCTCGTTGGGTTCCGACAACGCAAGGCTGGGGGCAGGATCAGTTCAACGTGCTCGCGCTCGCCGGGCAGAGCTTCGTCGGCATCCATGGCTACGTCTTCCCGAAGGAGATCGCCGTGCTCGACGACCTCGACACCGAGACAGTGATCAACCTGTACCGGCGACCCTGAGGCTTCAGGCGATGGCGTTGACGCGGGCGATCGTCGGGCTGCTGGTGCAGATGCGCAGGGCAGGCCTGTTCGACCTCGGCACTGCGCGTATGATCGAGCTCGGCGAGCAGAATCTCTATGGCAACATCTCGGCTCGTGACGTGGTGAAGGTCGCCCAGCTGCTCAAGCTCGACGAGCGCCGCATCGCCGGGATCGAGGCGGAGATCCGCGCGCTGATCGACGCCCCGACGCCGCTCTTCGCCTTCGATCTCGCCAAGCTCCTCTATCGCATCGTCTTCGACTGCGCCACCTATCGCGCGATCGATCTCAACGGGACGGAGGCGGCATGGCGGCACGATCTCAACCGTCCGCTGCCGATCGCCGAGACCTTCGACGTCGTCACCAATTTCGGCACGTCCGAGCATGTCTTCGACCAGGCTCAGCTGTTCCGGTCGATCCACGGCCTCACGCGGCCCGGCGGCCTGATGCTGCACGCGGTGCCGCACCAGGGCGGGCCGGATCATGGCTTCTACAACTACCATCCGACCTTCTTTCACGACCTCGCGGCGGCCAACGCCTATCGGCTCGTCATGCTGGTGCTGATGAGCGGCAAGGAGGATCGCGACCAGCTGGATGCGATCAGGGAACGGGACAGTTACGCCTCCCTGCTCGCCAAAGGCCCGATCGCGGGCGACAGCGGGCTGTTCGTCGCGATGATGCGGCCCTTCGATGATCGCCCCTTCGAGCTTCCTATGCAGGGCTACTACACCGGCGAGCTGTCGGATGCCGCGCGGACGGCGTGGGAGGATCGGCGATGAGCGCCGGCGGCGGGCAGATATCGCTCAGCTCGGACGACGAGGCGGCACATGTCGTCAGGGCGGTGCGCGAGGCGATCGTCGTCTCGCCGGAGGGCTTCGTCCCATGGCACGACCTGGCGCTGGCGCTCTGGGCCGACGGTCGCCATCGCGAGGCGAGGTGCGCCCTCCTGCGTGCCGAGGCTGCGGGCTATCCCAGGGAAGCTAGGCCGCCGGCGCGCAGCATCGTCATTCCGGTGCTCGACTACTCGCCCAACTCGCCCTTCGACATTGTCGGGCTGCTCGCCGATCTCGAAGGCTTCGACGGCGAGGTCATCTGCATCTTCAACAGCGCCGAGATGTTCGTCGACCTGCGTGAGCATCCGCGCATCGACAAATTCAGCTTCAACAAGCACAACGTCGGCGTCGCCCGCTCGTGGAACATGGGCCTGAACCAGGCAGAGGGCGAGGTCGTCTTCATCCTCAACGCCGACCTTCACCTGTCGCTCGACTCCCTGGCGACGCTCGAGCGTCATCTGCTGACCTTACCGCAGGCTCTGGCCGTGGGAATCTCCGGGGAGGTCTACGATTTCGAGCGGCTGAAAGCGCGGGAGAAGCATACGCCCGGCAGAGTCACGGCACCGCTCATCGTCGACAAGCCGAGCGGCTTTGCCTTCGCGCTGCACGCTCGCCGCCTTCATGACGCCGGCATCTGCTTCGACCCCCGGCTTTCGCCCTACTTCTACGAAGAGTTGGATCTCACCTTGAAGGCCCGACAGGCGGGGTTCGAGGTCTATGCCGCTCCGGTTCCCGGGATCGAGCATGTCGACGGGATCTCCGCCAATCGCCGTCCGATCAACTGCCTCGGCCGAGAGGTCGACCGCATTCAGGTCCTGATCCGCAACGCCAATCTGATCCTCGATCGGGTAGGGCGCGCCGGGCGGACGCCGGGATGACGGACTCGCCCGAGCTTCTGGCCCGCATCCTCGGCCGCGCGGAGTCGATGTTCGCGGAGGACATCGCCTCCGAGGCGAGCCGGCTGGCCGAAGCGATCGACGGCAAGCGTTTTCTGGTGACTGGTGCCGCCGGATCTATCGGCGCTGCTTTCGTGCGCGAGATGGTCCGCTTCCGCCCGGCGCGACTTCACCTGGTCGATATCAGCGAGAACGGCCTGGTCGAGCTGGTCCGCGAGCTGCGCTCGTCGCCGACGGCATTGCCGCGGGACTTCCTGACCGCAAGCCTCGACTATGGCGGGCCGGAGTTCGCGCGCTTCGCCCTCGACCACGCGCCCTACGATGCACTGATCAACTTCTCGGCGCTCAAGCATGTCCGCGCCGAGCGCGATGTCTACAGCCTGATGCGCATGATCGAGGTCAATGTCGAGAGCCTGAAGCGCAGCCTCGACCTGTCGGATCGGCTCGGACTCAGGCGTGCCTTCTCGGTCTCGACCGACAAATCGGTCCGGCCCGCCAACCTGATGGGCGCGAGCAAGAACCTGATGGAGAAGGTGCTGTTTCGGGCGGGGCTGGAGCCGGTCGCGACCTCGGCCCGCTTCGCCAATGTCGCCTTCTCGGGCGGCAGCCTCCTAGAGGGGTTCGAGCAGCGGCTGAAGAAGGGCCAGCCCCTGTCGGCGCCAAGCGATGTCCGCCGCTACTTCATCTCGGAGCGCGAGGCGGGCGAGCTTTGCCTGCTCGCCTGCTTCCTGGCCGAACGCCGGCAGGTCCTGTTCCCCAAGCTCGATGCTGAGCGCCACCTGCTGAGCCTCGCCGACATCGCGACCCAGGTTCTCGCTCATCGCGGCCTGACGCCGCATCTCTGCGGCAGCGAGGAGGAGGCGATCCATGCCCGCAACCTGCCGAAGGACCGCTGGCCCTGCTATTTCTCGGCCTCCGATACGACCGGCGAGAAAATGGTCGAGGAGTTCCATCGCCTGACGGACGTCGTCGATACGACGCGCTTCCGTGCCGCAGGTGTCGCGCGGGAAGAAGCGACGGAGCCCAAGCTCGTCGACGGCTTCCTCGCCGAGATCGCCCGGCTCAGGGCCTCCTCGACCTGGAAGAAGGCGGATGTCGTTGCCGCCATCCGCGCGGCGGTGCCCGAGCTCGAGCATCACGAGCTCGACCGCAATCTCGATCAGAAGATGTAGCGCGATGATCCCGCATGCCCGCCCCGTCATGTCCGATAAGGAGTCGCTCTATCTGCAGGAGTGCGTGACGACGAACTTCGTCTCCTCGGTCGGGCCGTTCGTCGACCGTTTCGAACGACAGGTCGCCGAGGCGACGGGCTGTGCCGGCGCCGTCGCTACCTCTTCCGGCACGACTGCGCTCCATGCCAGCCTGCTGACCGTCGGCGTCGGTCGCGACGACCTGGTCGTCCTGCCCAGCTTCACCTTCATCGCCAGCGCCAATGCGATCGCGCATTGCGGGGCGATGCCCTGGCTCATGGATGTCGACGCGGAGAGCTGGACGCTCGATGCTGGGCTTGTCCGGCGCGCCTTCGATCGGGAGACGCACCGCGACGGCGACCAGCTGATCCATGCGCCGACGGGGCGCCGCGTCGCCGCGATCATGCCGGTTCACACTCTCGGCGTGGCTGCTGACATGGAGGCGCTCTCTCGGATCGCGGCTGAGCATCGGCTTCCGATTGTCGCCGACGCCGCGGCCGCGATCGGCGCGACCTTCCGCGGCCGCCCGATCGGTGCGATGGGCGCTGATCTCTCCGTCATCTCCTTCAACGGCAACAAGACCATCACCGCCGGCGGCGGTGGCGCGATCGTCGGCAACGACGCCCCGCTGCTCAGGCTCGCGCGTCACCTGACAACGACGGCGCGCGCCGGCGAGGAGTATGCGCACGATCGCGTCGGGTACAATTACCGCATGACCAACCTGCAGGCGGCGGTCGGCTGCGCGCAGATGGATCGCTGGCAGGAGATGGTCGAGGCGAAGAAACGGATCCGCCGGCGTTACGACGAGGCCTTCGGCAATCACCCCTCGCTCAGCGCGTTCCCGGATCCCCCCGATCGCGAGAGCGCGTGCTGGCTATCCGGCATCCGGATTCGCTTGACGTCGCCCTCGATCGAGTCGCTGCGCGAGCGGCTTCGCGCCGAAGGCATCGAGACGCGTGCCTTCTGGCAGCCGGTCCACCGCCAGCTGCCATATCGCGAGGCGCCGGCGAGCGAGATGCCTGTGACAGAGTTGCTGTGGCGGACCATCCTGACGCTGCCCTGCTCGACCGATCTCTCCGAGGCCGACCAGACCCGCGTCATCGACGCGGTCAGAAGCGCGGTCCAAGGGTGACCGCCCGGCGCAAGATCTGCGTCGTCACCGGCAACCGCGCCGAGTACGGCCTCCTGCGCTGGACCATGCAGGAGATCCGCGACGATCCCGCTCTCGATCTGTACCTAATCGTCACTGGGCAGCATCTGGAGCCGCGGTTCGGCGCGACGGCGCGCTTAATCGAAGACGACGGGTTTGCGATCGACGCCCGTGTCCCGATCGATCTCGGTGTCGGCAGCGTGGCGCAGTCCACGGCCAAAGCGCTGTCCGGGATCGCCGAGGCGCTGGAGAGGCTGAAGCCGGACATCGTGCTTCTGCTCGGCGATCGCTTCGAGGTTCACGCCGCCGCCACCGCGGCGATGATCGCGCGTGTGCCGATCGCCCATGCTCATGGCGGCGAGGCGACCGAGGGCGCCATCGACGAGGCCATCCGCCACGCCGTGACCAAGATGGCGCATCTGCATTTCGTCTCGGCCGAGCCCTATCGCCGACGGGTGATCCAGCTCGGCGAGGCGCCGGAGCGCGTGTTCCTGGTCGGCGCCGCCGGCCTCGACAATATCGAGCGCCTCCGGTTCCTCGATGCGGCAACCTTGGAGAAGGAGGTTGGCGCTGCGCTCGGTTGCTTCCTGCTCGTCACATACCATCCGACGACGCTGATGCCGGCCGAGTCGGTGCGTGGCGCGACCGCGCTGCTGGCAGCGCTCGATCGCTTTCCGGGCCATCGCGTTCTCGTCACCGGCACCAATGCCGATTCCGGCGGCGCCGAGATCCGGGCGCTGGTCGAAGATTATGCCAAGATGCATCCGGCCCGCGTGGTTTTGCGCGAGTCGCTCGGTCAGCTCCTCTATCTCAGCGCGCTGAAGGCGGCGGCAGCCGTGATCGGAAATTCCTCGAGCGGCATCCTCGAGGCGCCGTACCTGGGCGTGCCGACGGTCAATCTCGGTGACCGCCAGCGCGGCCGCCTGCGCGCAGCCTCGGTCATCGATTGCGTGGAGACGGAGGAGGCGATCGCCGCCGCGATCGCCCGTGCGCTCGACCCGGCGTATCGCGCGACGCTCGATCCGTCGGCGACACCTTACGGGCGCCCGGGCGCGGCGCGTCGCATCCGCGACGTGCTTAAGACATACCCGCTCGACCGGATCCTGATGAAGTCCTTCTACGACCTGAAGGTCAGCGATTGACCACGGCAAGCATCGGCGGTTCGCTCTCGGTATAGAGCGTCGACGGCTGTCCCGGTGGGATCTTGTGGTTGGCGCGCCAGATCTCCTCGTACTCGCCGATGCGTTTAAGGTCCTTCATCAGCATCATCTCGCGCAGGCCCAGAAGCTCGACCGCGTTGAAATTTTGGCTGATGACGCCGGTGATCTTGGTCGCATCGCCGAGATCGAGAACGAACTTCTCTAGATCTCCGTCGTACTGCCGTTCGATCCATTCGCGATTGACGGTGAACCATTCCGAGCCCGGATAGGGTGTCGAGAAGAACGGCTTCACCACGATGCCGAGCTTGTCCCAGGCCGCCATGCTGTCGCGGATGGAATCGAAATCCTCGCTCGGGAAACCGATCATCTGGTTGGGGATCGGCCGGATCCCGGCCTCCAGCGTCCAGAAGAAGCTGCGGATGTTGGTCTTCGGCGTCGAGCCCTTGCCGAGCCGCTTCAGCACCTGCGGCGAGAAGCTCTCATAGCCGTACACCAGGTGAGAGCAGCCGGCCGAGCGCATCTCCTTCAGGATCTCCGGCGTGCATAGGGTCGCATGACTGGTGCCCGACCAGTGGATGCCGGTCCAGCTCTCGCCACGCTCGCCGCCTTGCGCCAAGTAGGAAGGGGCGAGTCCGTTCTCCTTCCAGAGCCGGCAGATGTCGCGCATCCAGGTGCGATCGGAGTACTGGTCCATCGTCATCAGGTTCTCGTCCAGGAACCCGATGAAGTTCACCTTGAAACGGTCATAGGCGTAGCGCGCGAGCTTCACCACGTATTCGGGCGAGTGGTAGCGGATCGTGCGCGTATAGGCGCCGGGCCGGTCAAACTCGACATTGGCCTCGCCCTTGTCGTCCTCGACATAACGCATGTCGCCGGCGATGCCGAGGTGATAGCAGAAGCGGCAGATCAGCGAGCAACCGTAGCTGGCGTTGATGTCGAGCCGCCGCGTCGCCAGCATCCCTTCTTCCGAGAACAGCACTTGGCTGTTGGGGAAGTAGACCTCTTCCAGCGGGAACAGCTCCCAAGCGGGATAGGGCAGGTTGTCGAGATCGTGGAGCAGGCCGCGAGGCGGCGACATCGCAAGCTTGCCGTCAGGCCCGCGCGAGATCGTGCCATTGACTGTCGACCAGGTACGATCGCCCTGGTCGAGCCGGTCGAGGATCTCGGGGAAGGTCCCGAAGGCTTCCCCGATCACGCCGACATCGACCTCAGGAAGCCACGTCATCATCTCGCGCGGCAGCGAGGTGAGCACGCCGCCGCCGAGCATGATCGTGGCATTCGGGCAGACCTCGCGCGCGATGCGGACGATCTGTCTGATCGAGACATAGGCGGTGGTGATGCCGCCGAGCGCGACCGTGTCCCACTCGTCGGCTGCGAGCACGGCGCGGATCGTCTCTTCGCCGCGGCGCCAAGCATTCTCGTCATAGACCTGGACGAGATGACCTCGCTTCATCGCGATCGCCGCGAGTAGCGCAATGCCATAAGGCACGTGCCGAGGCACATCCTCCTCGCGGACCGTCGGGTTGATGAACAGGACCTTCGCCAAGACGATCCCCTGACCTTCGACTACGCGCGCTCAGCCGCAAGAAAGTCCGACAGCGGCGCGAAGCGTATGGAATCTCCGAACACGATGCCGCCTTCGGTGCAGTTCACGGTCTCGCAGTCGGCGTCCCTGGCCATATCGAGCAGCGCCGCGCGATACCACATATAGGCCGGATCCGCGTAGAACCATTGATCCAGATAAGGATTATGGACCCACATGAACACGTCGTCGAGGTTCTCCTCGCCGACGAGGTCGATCGCCTCGCGGTAATACTGGGTCCGCGAGTGCGGGGTATCGGCGTAGTAGGAGAAATCGAAGCCGACGAGCGCGACGCTGCGCTTGCCGAGCACGGCATCGGCAATCATCCAGGAGGCGGAGCCGACATTGCCGCCGGCGTTGATGCAAGGCATGCCGTTCATCTCAATCAGGCGTCGGCTGACGCTGTCCGGGAGGTCCGGATCGTCATGCATCGGGTTCCACCAGTAGATGTCCATGCCAAGGTCGACCACCCGTCTGACCACGGCTTCGGATGCCGAGGTCGAAAGCGCGATGCGCACGCCTTTGGCATGGCGGCTCGTCAGGTCGAGCATCTCGCGGTTCGCTCGCAGCTCGTCGGCGTGCCGTGGGTCGAGATCCTGTCGCCGGAAGTAGTCGTCGTCACCGGGCGAGGCCTGCATGAGCGCGGGATCGCCGAACCATCGGACGATCCGAGTCGGGTGAGGGTCGACCGTCACCACGAGGTCCGGTATCACGCCGTTCCTGAGGCAGTAGCCGAAGGCGCTGTCGACCGCGATCAGCGCGCCGTCATAGCCGGACGACTTGATCTGGGCGATCGGGTCGCGGCGCGCGATGCTGGGACCTGTCGCCATGACGATGGCCGAGTCGCGTCTGCCGATGGAGGTGCCGCGGAGCTCGGCGATCGATCGCCCGTGGCGGAGGAGTTGCTGGTTACGTTCGGCATTGGCGACGGCCATCGGGCCGTGACGGTCCCAGGTCAGCGGGCCGAGTTCTTCGACGAGGGCTCGCCCGATCTTGCCTGCATCCGCGCGACTCGACCGGACCGGCGGGCCGCCAGGCGATGTCACTTCTTCTCGTTCTTGAGGTCCCACATGACCTTCTTCTTCGAGACATAGGCGATGCTGCCGCCGAGCCGCTTCTTTGCCTCGCGCTCGAATCGGTCTTCCAGGGTCTCTTCCTTGGCCGGAGAGTCGGTGACCTGATTCTTGGTCTGGAAGTTACCCTTGAGGAGCTCGTTCATCGTCCGGGACCTTCGCCACCAAGTGGATTTCTCTCGGTAAATAGGGCGTTTATAAGTGTCATGTCCAGGGCGGAGTCGACCTCGAGAGAACGCTCCTGGGGCATTATGTAAGGCACCGTGTCGGACCCGACAAAGGTGAGGTTGCGGCGATACCAGTCGACGCGCGCCACGTATACGGCACCATTGGGCAGGTAGACCGAGGGAAGCTCCTGGCGACGGCGGGTCTGCCACTGGCTTTCGAGAACCGGCGCGAGCCGCCCGCTGCCGTCGATGGAGAAGGACCAGTACACCGATTTCGGCGCCTGCACGACGGAGATGCAGGTGGCGGCTCGATGCGACTCGCACGCCTCGATCGCGCCGTCTATATCGGCCCCGACGCGAAGCGGCGACGTGGCCTGGAGGCAGACGACATAATCGAAGGACTCTTCGAGCCGCCCGAGCAGGTGGTCGATCGCCTCGTGCACTGTCGACTCGTCGCGGGCGAACTCGGCCGGCCGGAGGAAGGGGATGTCGCCGCCGGCCTTCCGGGCTGCGTCGGCGATGGCATGGTCGTCGGTCGAGACGACGGCGCGATCGACCAGGCGGGCATTTCGGGCAGCCTCGACGGACCAAACGACCATCGGCTTGCCGCCGAGCGGCATCAGGTTCTTGCCCGGCAACCCTTTCGAGCCGCCGCGTGCCATGACGACGGCAAGGATGCGGCGCCCGTTGATCACGGCCGCTATCTAGTCCCTAACGGCGGCCGTACACAAGTAGGCGGCAGCCCGCTTGCGCGATCCGGGAAAGACCGCTAATCGTGCCCGCGGACAGCGGGCGAGGCGATGGAAAGAGCGCTGCAGCACCTTCTCGAGGCGGCGTTCAAGAGCCATCAGGCGGGCCAGCTGGAAGAAGCCGAGCGCAGCTATCGCAAGCTCCTTCGACGTGACCCGCTCAACCCCGACGGCCTGCATCTTCTCGGTCTTCTCGTTCACCAGCGCGGGAAGTCGGCGGAAGCCGAGGAGCTGATCGGAAGGGCGATCCGCCGTCGCCCCGACGCCACCTTCTTCGAGAATCTCGCGGCGATCCAGCGATCGGCCGGGGCGCTTGATCGCGCCGTCGAGACATGTCGGGTCGGCCTGGCGCAGTTCGCCTCTGCCAGTCTCGCCGCGATCCTGCTGGATACGCTGCTCGACCTAGGCAAGTTCGGCGACGCACTCGAGCTGCTTGACCGGCTTGCGCGGCGCGAGCCGGTGTCGGCGGCTCGTCTCGCGGATCGCGCGTTCTGTCTCGTGCGGCTGGGGCGAAGGGAAGAGGCGGCGCGAGCCGCCGAAAGCGCGCTCGTGCAGGACGTGGCGAATGGAAACGCTCTCGCTGTCCTGGCCGAGCTGGCGGCCGATCGGGGCGACCATGCGGCCGCGGCGGATCTCTGGCGCCGTGCGCTCGCCGGGCGACCCGACTGGATTGCTGCGAAGATCAGTCTCGGACTTGCGCTGATCGGGCTCCGCGATGGGGTGGCGGCCCTTGAGCTGCTGCTTCCAATCGCGATTCCTGCCGATGCCGACCTGGCGGTGAAGCTGCTGAACGGGCTCTCTGCCGCCTATCTCGAGACCGGAAGGCGTGATCACGCGGCTCGTTGCCTGGAACGTGCGCTCGCGCTGGCTCCTGCCTCGCCGGACCTTCTGAGCAACCTTTCCGAGATGCGGCGTCTAGCGTACCCCGCCTACGCGCTCACTCTTGCCGAACGGGCCATCGTCGTCGATGACGGGTCTGCCGGAGCGCACGGCAATCGCGGCCTCGCCCTCGAAGAGCTGGATCGGCTGGCGGAGTCGATCGGCTGCGTTCGCCGGGCGATCTCGCTCGTGCCATCCGACGCAAGGTTTCTCAACAATCTCGCCGGATCCTTGCGGTGGTACGGCCGGTTTCACGATGGCCAGCTCCTGCATCGACGCAGCATCGCGGCCGATCCGAGTTTCGCGCCGGCTTGGTACGGCCTCGGCACGTCGCAGCTGATGCTGGGCGATCTCGAGAGCGGTTGGGACAACTACGACTGGCGCACGCAGAGCACGGAGATCCAGGCCGTGAGACCGTTCAGCCTGCCGCTGTGGCGAGGACCTCGGCATCGGGATGAGGCTGTCCTGGTCTGGGGGGAGCAGGGACTCGGCGACGAGCTCGTCTACGGGTCGATGTTGCCGGATCTTGCGCGCGACGGAGTCAGAGCCGTCGTCGAGTGTGATGCGCGCATGATCAGCCTATTCCAGCGTGTGCTGCCGACGCTCGAATTCGTCGCGGTCCAAACGCGGCCCGACGAGCGCCTCGCGCGAAGCGACGTCACCTCGCAGCTGCCGATGGGCAGCCTCGGGCGTTGGTATCGCAAGCACATCCGGGACTTTCCGGAGAACGCCTACCTAACGCCCCGCCCGGACCTCCTTGAGCGCTGGCGCACGCGGCTTGCGGCTCTCGGCGATGGACCGAAGATCGGCTTCGCATGGCGCAGCAGCCGTAGCGATGCGCTCTCCCGCCGGTTTCATCCCCCGGTGCTCGAATGGGAGCCTGTTCTCTCGCAGCGGCAGGCGACATTCGTGTCGCTTCAGTACGGCGAGAGCGAAAGCGACATCGGGTCCGTCGAGGCCCAGTTGGGCACGAGGATCCATCGCTTCCCGGATCTCGATCTGAGGAACGACCTGGAAAACGTTCTCGCCCTGTCGGCGGCGCTCGATATGACGATCTCGTCCGGGACGACGGCATTCTGCCTGCCGGCGGCGGTCGGATCGCCGGTATGGCTGCTGGTTCCCGAACACGACTTCTGGGCGTTCGGGACCGATCGCTATCCGTGGTTTCCAAGCGTGCGACTATACAGGCGCCGCTACGTCGATCCCTGGTCTCGGGCCATCGCTCCGATCGGTACCGATCTCGCGTCGTTTCTGCGTGACCGGCCGGGAACCGGTCTATAGCGCCAGGAAGTTCCTGAGAATCGCCAGGCCGATCTCCGCGCTCTTCTCCGGGTGGAACTGACAGCCGTAGATCGAGCCCTTTCGCACGGCAGAGCAGATCCGGAGCCCCTCATACTCGCAGTCGGCAAGGCGCGTCGAAGGGTCGATGGGATCGACGGCGAACGAGTGGAGGAAATACGCTGCCGGCTCGGGAGGCAGCCCTTGCAGGATGGTTCCCTCCCAGCTGTTGATCCCGGCCGCCGGCTTCAAGGTGTTCCAGCCGATCTGCGGAATCTTGCGCCGCGCGCCGCCATCCTGCGTCGCCGGCATCTTGCGGACGCGCCCGGGCAGCAGGCCGAGGCCTGGATGGATTCCGAACTCCTCGCCGGCCTCGAACATGATCTGCATGCCGACACAGATGCCCAGCATCGGCCGCTCGCTTTGCGCATAATCCTGGATCGGCCCGACGAGGTCGCGCGCTTCCAGGTTCCGCATCGAATCCGCCATGGCGCCGACGCCGGGAACGACGAGGCGCTCGGCGCGCGCGATCTCGGTGCGGTTCTCGGTCGTCACCAGGTCGGCGCCGCAGTGACGAAGCGCGCGGCAGACGCTCAGGAGATTGCCGCTCCCGTAGTCGACGACGGTGACCTTGCCGCTCATGCCGATCGGACCATGAACCCGCGCTCGCGGCTCTGGCGGCGGATATCGGCGAGCTTGAGAGCCTCGTAGTGCAGCACATGCGCCATCGCGACGGCGTCGGCGCCGCCTTGCTCGACGGCCGAGAACAGATGCTCGATCGATCCCATGCCGCCGCTAGCGATGACCGGGATCGTCACCGCGCGCGTGACGGCTCCGATCAGATCGACGTCGAAGCCGCGGCGCGTGCCCTCGCGATCGACCGAAGTGAGGAGGATCTCGCCGGCACCGAGCTCCTCGGCCCGCTTCACCCAGTCGACGACGTTGAGGCCGGTGTGCTCGCGGCCGCCGTCGCGCAGCGCTTCCCAGCCGCCGCGCGAGGGTGTCCGTTTGGCGTCGACCTGCAGCACCACGCACTGCGAACCGAAGCGCTCGGCGAGCTCGCGGATCAGCTCGGGCCGCTGCGTGACCGCGGAGTTGATGGCGATCTTGTCGGCGCCTGCGCGGAGCATCAGGCGCACATCCTCGGCGGTACGCAATCCGCCGCCGACGGTGATCGGTACGAACACTTCTTCGGCCGTGCGCCGCACGAGCTCGGTCAGCGTCTCGCGGCTGTAGAGGCTCGCAACCGCGTCCATGTAAACGATCTCGTCGGCGCCTTCAGCATAGTATCGCCGTGCGAAGGTACGTGGATCGCCGACCTTGCGCACGCCCTCGAGCTGGACACTCTTGATCAGGTCCGGCCCTTTCACGTCGAGACGCGCAATGAGCCGGAGACTGGCCAAGGCTCAGTTGCCCTGCCAGACCGTATGCCGGAGGCGCCACTCTTCGCCCTCGCGCAGCCAGAGATGCGGCGAGCGGAAACGATCGGCCAGATGCATGAAGTAGGTGCGATCCATGATCGGTTGCTCGAACAACGCCGAGGCAACGGGAAACTCGCTGGCGGGCAGGCTCAGATAGGCAAACAGCTCGTCAATGAAGCGCTCAGGGAACTCGCCGTCGTAGCGCCTGACCAGCGCGACCGCCTCCTCGCGCGTGATGTCGTTGGAGCGCACTTCCTGCGCCGCGTCGTAGGTGGCACGGCCGATGCCGAACTTCACATGCGTGGTGAAGTAGTGGAGGTCGTCGACGCGATCGTCGATCGAGTTGTATTTGCTGTAGGTGCCCGGCGTGCGTTCGGGGGAGGCCTCGAACCCGCCATGTTCGACCGCATAGTAATAACAGCTCTGTGGGTGCCACTTCAGGTAATAGCCGAGATAGTGGACCTCGGTGCGGGCACGCCGAAGCGCTTCCGGGTTTGCGGGCATGTAAGGGACGAGATCATTGGCGGTGAGCCTGAACTCGGATTTGAGCTCGCCGATCGCGATGCCGCTCAGGAACAGCCGATCGGGATCGCTCGCGGCGTGGTAGGCGGCATCGCGCGTCGCCTGTCCGACGTCGGCGATCGGATTGCCGTACTCGGCCTCGCTCTCGCCGTAGAAGACGAGAGGGACGTCGTGCAGAACCGACAGCCTTGGTGCCAGCGCCTTCTGGCCGATGATGAAGGGCTGGAACGGATGGAACAGCGTCTCCACCGCAAGCCGCGTCAGCAGCCTATGTACGCGCGCGTTCGGCGTCGTCAGCTCGTTGTCGAAGCCGGCGCCGATCCACTTCTGAAGGTTCCGCCAGCCCCAGTCGGTGTAGATGTGCGGCGCCCAGGTGACGGTGAGCGGATGCATGCCGTAGCGGTACTTGAGCACATGCGCCGCATAGAAGCTGTCCTTGCCGCCAGAGCCTGGGACGATGCAATCGTAACGTCCGTCTTTGCGGCGGAACCTGTCGCAGAGGTCCTTGAGCGCCCGCTCGCGCTCGTTCCAGTTGATGTCGCCCTTTTCCTGCGCGACGCGGCAGGCATCGCAGATGCCGTCCTCGAACCGGATCGTCGCCTTCGCGCTCGCCTTAGTGTGCGCGTACTCGACCGCGGAGTTGGGCCGCTGGTTCGAGATCACGCAGGATCGGCAGAACCGTACCTCGCGGGGCAGCCCATATTTGGCCTCGAACTCGGCACCAGGCGCCGAGAATCGCTTGAGGTCGACCGCCTGATGACGGGGGAATCTCTTCGCTGTCATGACCGTGAGAAGTGGCGCTAGCGCTCGAAGATCTTGGAGTAGTCGACGTTGGCCTGCCGGAAATCGTCGATGCGCCCGACATCGATCCAGTACTCCCAGATCGGAAATGCCGCCGTCGTCCGTCCGGACGCGATAAGCGTGCCGAACAGGTCGGTCATGTCGAGCCTGCCGCCTTTCGGCACCTGGTCGAGCGCGGACGGTTCGAGCACGTAGATCCCGGCATTGACGAAGGAGCGATGGGTCGGCTTTTCGGCAATGCCGCGGATGCGGTGATCGGCAATGTCGATCACGCCGAAGGGCACCGTGTACTCGTACTCGCGCACGCACATGGTCGCCGCCACCTTCTGCGCGCGGTGAAAGTCGAGCAGCATATCGAAGTTCACCTTGGTGAGGACGTCGCCGTTCATGACGATGATCGGATGGCTGGGACGCTTCGCCAGCAGGCCGAGAGCGCCCGCCGTGCCGAGCTGCGACTCCTCCTCGAGGTAGCTGACCTCGCAGCCCCAGCGGTGACCGTCGCCGAAATGCTCCTTCACCATGTCGGCCTTGTAGTTGACCGAAATGAAGAAGCGTCGGAAGCCGAACAGCAGAAATGCCTCGAGTGTGGACTCGAGCAGCGGCTTATGACCGACTGTCAGCAGGGGCTTCGGCCGGTCCTCGGTCAGCGGCCGCAGGCGATTGCCTTGGCCGCCCGCCATCAGGATCACCCAGTTGTCCCTGACCCTCGTGGCCCGGGTGAGGTCGTTCCAGAACCTTAGATCGACCACGCGCCGATGCGGGTCGACCACCGGGATCTGGCGCAGCAGGCTCGTATTCATGATCTCGAGCAGGCGCCCCGGCGGATCCCCCGGCGCCCCGACGACGGGATCGCGGTTCATGATTCCCGAAACGCTCGAATCGAGCGGCACCGCTTTGAGAAGCCCGCGGCGGACATCGCCATCGGTGACTGTACCGACCAGGCGGCCGTCCGAGTCGCAGACGAGGCAGATCTGGGCGCCGGTCCGATCGAGGCATTGAACCGCGCTCAATACGGTCGCCTCGGGTGCGATGATCGTGTCACGCCACACCGACATCAGGTTTCGCCGCTCCCGCGCGCCGTCTCGCGCTCGGTCATTGCTGAACGCATCGGCATTCGATCGAAGTCATTGATGCGAGGGTAACTAGCAGATGAGCCGGGACGCTGCCTAGGGGCTCGGGTTGCCGAAGATCCTGTCGCGGTCCTGGCGCTGCTGCTCGGCGCGGAGCCGGTCGCTGTCGCGCTCGATGCGGCTCTGCTCGTCGCGGAGCCGATTCTGAGTGCGCAGGCGATCGAGATCGGCATTGGGGACGGAGCGAGTCGTCAGGCCCGGTGCCGAATTCGAGTAGCCCGAGCGCTCGCGCTCGATCCGCGCATTCTCTCGGGCGGCGTCGAGCCGCCCGCTCTCCTGCTGGCGGCGGAACTGCGCATCGTCGGTCGGCGCCACCTGGGCGGATGTCGGGCCGTGGGCGAACGCGACGAGGATCGCGAGGAACGGGAGGGACGATCGGGTCATCCCCTGGATCTCGGCGCTGCGGACGCGTTGCGCAACCGGCGGCTAGCCGGTTTGGCGGCCGCGGATCGATTGGCTGGCGCGGGTCCAGACGCTGAGGGTGCCGGCGATCAAGGCGGTCAGCGCGAAAGCGGTGATGCGGAGCGCAGCGCCCGCCGCCATGACACCGCCGAGGACCAGAAGGGCCGGCACGGCGCCAACGACGACGCGCAACCGGGAAGTCGTTCGTATCAGGGCGTTTGCCATCAGGCAAATATATACAAGGGGCTGTCCCAGATAACTCGGTTATGGAGTTATCATGGGACGGATACGACGGAGCCGATTGGGGGTCTCGAAGCAGGATCGCCTGATCGAACATTTCGTAGCAGGAACGACGGCGCGTACCGCATCG
>Ga0194132_10001927_pt1 | contig 40637 bp, 31 predicted proteins | sample TA2KigOf80mmetaG_FD_148612 | JGI IMG/M metagenome (GOLD analysis project Ga0194132, IMG submission 148612) | Freshwater microbial communities from Lake Tanganyika, Tanzania - TA2015054 Kigoma Offshore 80m | ecosystem: Environmental > Aquatic > Freshwater > Lake | place: Tanzania: Lake...
TGTATTGAATTATATGTAGTTATGATATTGTCAGTAGTATTACCGACCTCATCACAACAACTCAGTCACATCATCACAGTTCACATTCAACACAGTCTCATTCATCGGTATTGATAGGGGTAAATCGATGAAAAAAGGGGTGATTACAGTATCTAATTCGTAACCTTTTGGTCACTTTTTGAAAAAGGTTACGAATTTCCCTACAAGTGAGTATTCATCAGTGTAGTTGGGTATTCGGATTTGAGGTAAAATGAGGTGATACTGAACACTTTTGGTGTCATTTACAGTAACCATTTAGGTGTTGAATTGAACTCAAAAATGACCGTCTCCTTTGTGTTATACACAAACAAAGTCAAGATAGACAAGACAATACCCATCTATCTACGGATATACTATTCCAATAAGATGGTTCAAATCTCTACAGGATTGAGTGTTCACAAACAATCTTGGAACAAGAAAACCAACCGTTTTCTCGGAAACAGTTTGGAAATCATGACCAAGAATGAAACCTTGAAACTTCTAGAGTTGAAGGTTTGGAACATTTTCAACAATCTACTAAGACAAGAAATACCCTTCACGGTCTATTCAATCAGATCTAAGTTACTTGGAGATGAAACCACTAAAGTCACTCTACTTCAAGTCTTGGAATTGTATCTCAACAGAATGGAAAGATTAGTTGGGAGTGATTATTCCCCATCCTCACTTCAAAAGTATACGAATTCAAAAACTCGGATATTGGAGTTCATTCAGTTAAAATTCAATAAGAATGACTTACCTATTCATGAGGTGAACAATTCATTCATGATGGACTTTCTTGACTATCTTAAAGTGAATGTAAAAAATCAACCAAAGACGGTTCAGAAACATTGTCAGAGAATAACAACAATGATGAACTATTCAGTAAAGAGGGGTTTAATTGAGAAAGTCCCATTCAATGAAATCAGAGTGAAAGTCCCACCAAAATTGGTGACATATCTCACTCAAGAAGAGGTTGATAGAATTGAACACAGAGATTTCAAGAATGAACGATTGAACATCATCCGTGATATGTTCATTTTCTCGGTGTATAGTGGGTTTTCTTACACGGAATTGAGAAACCTACATGAAAGTCATACAAGAATGATAGACGGTCAAATGTGGGTGGAGATGATAAGACAGAAAACACGGAGACCATATAAAGTCCCACTACTTCCAAAGTGTGTGGAATTGATTGAACGATATAAAGACCATCCAAAGACAAAAGAGAATGGTCTTCTACTTCCACTTCCAACCAATCAGAAGTTCAATTGTTATCTCAAAGAGATACAAGACCTCTGTTCAATCAACACTACATTGACTTGTCATCTAGGTAGGAGGACTTTCGGTTCTACCATACTCCTCAGAAACAATATCAATATCCATGTTATCAGTCAGTTGTTGGGACATTCATCAACCAATATCACTATCAAGTCTTATCTCGGTTCAGTTCCTGAATTGATGTTGAATGAATTCGATAAGATAAAATCAGTCTATGAGAGAGATTAAGTTACACCCTTTACAATCTTACTCCCCTATCAATACCGATGAATGAGACTGTGTTGAATGTGAACTGTGATGATGTGACTGAGTTGTTGTGATGAGGTCGGTAATACTACTGACAATATCATAACTACATATAATTCAATACAGTTAGTAAAAGATTTATACCTACCCAACACTACCATTACCAACAAAAAAACCGATAATTACCTATTGTAATCATCGGTCACAAGTATCCAGTCTCTACCTGGGTTGCGGAGAAGGAGGGATTCGAACCCTCGATAGGATTGCTCCTATAACGGTTTTCGAGACCGTCCGATTCAACCACTCTCGCACTTCTCCGGATGTGGTTTGGAGCTCAAAAGTACGAAATCGTTTCGACTATTCTTCCAGACTCTCCACGATCTGCAGATAACTCACATAGCGTTCGGGGTCAATCAATTCTTCTTCCACCGCTTGTTTCACCGCACAATCAGGTTCATGCCGATGCGTGCAAGAGGTGAATTTGCATTTGGGATACCATGCATCAAAATCATGAAAATAAAATGCGGTGTCATCAGGATGCATGTCCCATATTCCCAATTCTCTCAATCCCGGTGTATCGGCAAGAAATCCTCCGCCGGGCATTGCAAACAATCGAGCGGAAGAAGTGACATGCTTGCCCTTCCAAGTGCGCTCGCTCACTTCGCCGGTTCTTTGTAATTCCTCGCCCGTGATTGCATTGATGAGTGAAGATTTTCCCACGCCTGAAGGACCCGACAAGACCATTGAATGTCCGCGCAATACTTCTGATAATTCCTCGATTCCGATTCCCTCCGCAACGCTCGTGAACATCATGGGGATTTTCAGCGTGTCAGAATACACAGCCAAATCCTCGGCAATCAATTCTTGATCCATCAATTCAATTTTGTTGATGCAAATCAATGGCTCCAATTTTCCCAATTCAGCGGCAATCAAATATCGATCAAGCAAACGCTTATTGTAAAAAGGATCCGCAGCTGACATTACGATCAAAATGGAGTCCACATTGCTGATGATCACCTGCTCACCAGCATGCTTGCCAATACCTTTTCTGGATAATTGAGAAGTCCGCTTGCCAACTTCAACTATGCTCCCTTTCTTGATCCCCGTTCCATCATCCACAAACACAATCCCAACATGATCGCCAACAGCCAAAAGGGAAGTGTCCTCATGCATGGCAAAAACAGTACCCGCAGGCAAACATTCAAAAACCTCACCCGATTCAGATTGCACAAACCAAGTTCTGCCACCTACAGCCATCACATGTCCGGATGCATCAATCATACCCTCGGGCGCTTGACCGGCCTTGATCATCGTGCGCGTCTCCTCCTTCTTGGATTGTACCCTGCCGGTGGATGAACGAACATCCATCTCCTCTAGCCATGTCTCCTCAGTGGAATATGACTTTCTTTGCTTGATTTTGGCCTTTTTACCCGATTCTACTCGCTTTTTCTTCATGAATACAGTATGAATGTGTCAGATTGTTTACACAATTCTGTCAATATTTTTCCACAATGACTCTTGCCATATATGGGAATTTATGTAATTTGAATACAGTTTTTCTAAACAATAGTCAGTTTTTTTTGGAATATCGTTGGATTATCAGAGAACATGCTGATGATGGTTCCGCACAAACACTTGCACAAAAGCTAAATGTACCGATATGCCTCGCGAAAGTCCTTGCGACTCGTGGACTTATCAATGAATCCGAAGCAGAACGATTTCTCACTCCTGCACTTGAAGAAATCCATGATCCGTTTTTGATGGATGGAATGGACAAGGCAACGGAAAGAGTTTGTAAGGCCATAGCGACCGGTGAAACTATTTGGGTTCATGGCGATTATGATGTGGATGGAACCGCAAGTACAGCAATGATGCTCCTCTTCCTGAGAGAGATAGGGGGGTACGTAAAGTATTTTGTTCCGGACAGACAAGGGGAAGGATATGGTCTGTCGCATCAAAGCATTGGCAAAGCCAAAGAAGCCGGTGCAACACTTCTCATCGCCGTTGATTGCGGCATTACTTCCGTTGAACCCGTTGAATATGCCAAATCACTTGGTATAGACACCATCATTTGCGATCATCATGAACCGGCTGAAGAATTGCCGAATGCATACGCAATTCTGGATCCCCTCAAACCTGAATGTTCCTATCCCTTCAAACATTTATCTGCCTGTGGTGTTGCATTCAAATTGATCCAAGGAATTTGCATCGCACTCAATAAACCCGACATTCCTTTTTCCTATCTGGATTTTGTTGCAGTTTCATCAGCGGCCGACATCGTTGCACTCACTGGTGAGAATCGCATTCTTGTGCATTATGGTTTGGAGCGCTTGAATAATAATCCGCGTCCCGGATTTCAGGGCTTGCTTGATTGTGCAGACATGCGTGTCGGAAATCTCACAACATCCAATATCATTTTCGGCATTGCGCCTCGCATCAATGCTGCCGGCAGATTGGGTGATGCAGGTAGAGCGGTGGATATGATGATAGCCGATGATGAATATTCTGCATTCTCGATTGCACAAATGCTTGAGAGTGATAATCGCCGTCGCAGACAATTGGATGAATTTACATTTGACCAAGCAAGCAAAGAAGCAGAACGATTGCTTGGCGAAAAGGAACGTCGCTCACTTGTGGTGTATAAACCAAATTGGCATGCAGGCGTAATCGGAATAGTTGCATCACGTTTGGTGGAGCGCTTTCACTTACCAACGATTTTGCTTACTTCATTGGACAAACATGCGAAGGGTTCAGCAAGAAGCATTCGTAATTTTGACATACATAATGCATTAAAAGAATGCGAACATTTATTGCTTGAATTTGGCGGTCATAAACATGCTGCCGGAGTAACACTTCTGGAGAAAGACATCGAGGAATTGCGTGAGTCAATCGATGCCATAGCACATCGCGAAATCACTCCCGAAATGTTGATTCCCGAAATCGTCGTTGATTCAGAATTGCAACTCAGTGAATTGTCACCACGATTTTTGGAAGTTCTCAGACGATTCGCACCATTTGGTTATGCAAATTCAAAACCAATGTTTTATGCTCGCAATGTACGATCGGCAAATGGTGTGAAAATCATTGGTGGAAATCATATCAAATTGCGAACCGTGCAATCAAACTTTGCAATCGATGCAATCGGATTCAATCTCGCTCACAAAATCGAATATTGTAGCAATGGAAAGCCCTTTTCAATTTGCTTCAATTTGGAAGAGAATGCACAAAATGGATCCAATGCTCCCCAGCTTTCCATCAAAGACATTCGTCCTGAAGAATGATCAATGCTTGAATCTCAGCCATATATCCTTGATTGACCATTCATTGTTCATGATGAATGTCAATGCCAGGCCAATGAACCCCGTCACATAAATACCGAACCAACCTCCCACTTCGGCAGAGATCAAATCACGATCGGCCAATTTTTCTCCTCCGATCAAACAAGCCCAGAAAATCACATAAAATATCAGACTGATTGCAGCACTTATTCCGAAATTTCCGCGCTTGCTCATCATGCCGAGCGGACATCCAATAAACACGAAAACCAGACATGCACAAGGAATGGAGTATTTCTTGTAAATCTCCACGAGATATACTTTCTTCTTTTTTTGCTGCTCCGATGCCTGAAACAAATCAGATTCCAATGGAGAGCGTAGCATGGACAATCGATTCATCACGCGTTTCTGAATGTCAATATCATTCGGTTTGGAAGGTTTCTGCAGAACATCCGTCAATCCTGAAGAATCACCTGCAATGCGGGCCTGCATCACTTCGGCATAATGGTCTTGCATCAATGTGTCGATACGCTTCTGCGTGACATTGATCGATGCATCGGTTTCAAAAACGATTGCCCTCATGTCTGCAATGGACATCTCGCGATCTCCACGAGAACCCAGATTCACATCCGATTGCTGAAACAAAAAATCTCTGGCAGCTATTGAAATCACATGTTTTGCAAAACGCATGATTCTGAAATCAGTTCTCTTTTGTTTTTGCAATTGATGCACTTCTCCATTGTGAAGCGTTACAATCACTCGAGCATAATCAGATGAAAATTTGATTGATCCCGTATCTGCAGAAAGGACATTCGTTCTTGTGCTGAAACCATTGTCATAAATCGTGACCCCATACATCGCGCCGCTTGCAGTATCAACCTTCCTTGCAAGAATAGTATATCCCTCCAATTGAGAAACAAATCTACCGGACTCAATGGCAAAAGTCGGTTTCTTGCGCTGTATGTCCTGCATCAGGATTTTAAAACGATGATTTGATTCAGGCAGGATAGTGTCATTAAACCAATATACCCCATAAAACAATCCGCAACCGATGAAAATGATCGGCATCATCATGCGCCACAAACTGCGTCCACCGGACTTGATGATCGTTGTTTCATGCGCTCCGGACATACTGCCGAATGCCATCAATGTGGAGAAGAGAACGCCCATGGGAATGGCGAGAACAATCATCCAAGACAAACTCAACATGATCACTTGCAGAATGATGGCATTGTCGAGCCCTTTTCCGATGAGCTTGTCCAGATTGTTCATCAAGAACTGCAGGAGAAACAAAAACATCACCGTGAAGGTCCCGAAGAAGAAGGGGCCTATATGCAGTCTGAGAATATAAAGAGATATGAGCATGATTCAGTGGAATTCAATCATCAATCAAGGAAAAGATACGGTTTCCACGCTTCATCCACTTTTCCCATGAAATTTTTCAAGAAAGTGACATGATGCGGTTTGCGAGGTTGCTTTGCAAGTTTCATGCCCGCTTCCTCCGGTGTTTGATTTCCTTTGCGATTATTGCATCGGATGCAAGCGGTCACCAAATTATCCCATGTGTCCATGCCTCCGCGTGAACGAGGTATGACATGATCCAAAGTCAATGGAGGACTTGTCTTCGCGCAATACTGGCATTGATGATTATCTCTTCTGAGGATATTTCTTCGCGATAATTCAATATTCTTGAATCGAACCCGGATATAAGAGGAAAGTCGAATGACACTCGGATAGGGAAATGTTGCATTCACTGAACGCAAAACACGGTCTTGTCTTTCGGCAACAAGATCGGCTTTCAATAAATAAATCAACAAAAATGCCTTTTTGGCACTGCAAACGCTGATGGGTTCATAGCTTTGATTCAGAACAAGCACGCGATTGGCCAATGAAGGCGAATTCGGTAATTGCAAGCTTTCTTGATCATCATCCTGAATGAATGAGGCCTTTTGCGATCCATAATATGTGGTGTTTTTACTGAATGTACCCTCGGCTTGAACAAATGATCATGTTTCAATGATACGAATATAGCACAGAAACATGAATTCTCATGATGTTCGCTTTGTCATCGTGAAATGGTAAATTTGAGTAAATATTCCATGTCATTGAGATTGTTTCCAACTATGAAGCCAATCATCGCTTGTATCGTCTTCATGCTTGTGTTCGGGGGTTGCTCAAGCACCAAAATGGCTTTGCCTGAATATCTACCCGTTTATGAATCCGCAAGACCTTCAAATGTTCTGCAAATCCCATATCCTATTTTGCTCCTTCATGGCCTTGGACAAAAAGCCACTGTTTGGGACAAAGATGCCATTGAATTTTATGAACATGATCTCGGATTGCAACATGCGGGGATCTTGCGGCCGAACAAAAAAGGAATTTCATTGGACAAAAAAGGTTCAGGAACTTTCATGGATTTTTTCACGGTACAATTCAGCAATCCCGTCGATTCGGTTGAAGGTTGGACAAAAGAATTGGAACAGTGCATACAATTTGTGCGAGAAAAAACTGATGCTGATAAAGTGATTCTCATTGGCTATAGCATGGGTGGTCTTACCGGCAGAAATTATCTCACAAAGCATGTGAAAGATCATCATGTGCAAAGACTAATCACTATTGGTTCTCCGCATCAGGGGTCTGCTTATGCAAAAGTGTATAATTGGAAAACCTCGGTGAATACTACGCTCAAGGAAGGAAAGGGAGGATTATTGCAACCCATCATTGAACAAGCCGCTGAATTGATTCGAAAAGCAGAGCGTGATGTTCCTTATGATTCTCCTGCGGTGCGTGATCTACGTAGACCACAGGATGGCGGTTGGTTTATCGAAAAATCCGGCAATAGAGAACATCCTTTGGATGTTGAATACATCTCCGTGATTGGTGATGTAGACATCATGAAGGAATTGTCTGCTTTGAATCAATCCGGTGCCAAGGAATTGCTCAGACGCATCATGGGATTGCTTGGACTCGGTGTTGAATCGCTCTTTGAGGGCGGAGATGGTGTTGTGAGTGCCAGCAGTCAGACAATCAATGAATTGCCATGGTTTAGATCTCAGCCGGGGAGACAAAGAATTTCACAGACGATAAAATTGTCCTCAGTTCATGAAGAACATCTTCGCAATAGCAATGAAATTCAGAAATTATCGCTTGAAGATCAGCCCGAATTCAAGGGCGCTGAATTCTATCGTGATGCATCCGGCAATCAATTGCTTCTTGTTATCGAGTATACTGATTATTTACCGAAGAATGAATGTAAAGTAACCATTGATTTCAAGCAATCGGGAATCACCAAACAAATCATCGTTTCACCCAAGGATATATCATTGGTGAAAACATCCTCCGGTCTCGTAAAACAATGCGCAATCAATATGCCGATGGGATTCAATGTTAACTCGGCGATTGAATGTTCAATCATGATCAAAAATGCCTTTGGCAGACAATGTTCCGCAATCAAGTCTTGGAGAGGAATATGAATCATTTGTGGTCACCCTGGCGATCAACCTATATCCAATCATTTTCAGAGTCCAAGCAATCCGGTGATTGTTTTTTATGCGATGCATCACAATCACATGCACAAGATTCATTGCTGATCGGAGAAAGTCCGCATTCGATCATCATCATGAATCGCTATCCATACAATGCCGGGCATGTTTTGCTTTCACCCAAGCGACATTGTGCCGATCTGCTCATGTTGAGCGATGAAGAATATCTTGATTTGATGCACTTGACCAGAAGCATGCAGGCTGTTTTGGTGGCTACATATGCTCCGCATGGTTTCAATATTGGCATGAATCTCGGTGAAGCCGGTGGCGCGGGTGTTCCCGGGCATCTACATGTGCATATCGTTCCGAGATGGAATGGCGACACGAATTTCATGTCCACCGTGGCTGATGCAAAAGTGATTTCATCATCGATGGAAACAATCGTGACTGAACTCAAAGCGAATTTCTTGAAGATCATGCAATCCACAGAGCCCGATCGCGGGACAGCATTATGAAACAAGATAAGCGGATTCAAGCGAACCGATCTCTGGGTCAGAATTTTCTTACTGACAAAAACAAGGCATCACGTATAGCCGAATTGATGGAAGCAACCGCTCAAGACAATATCCTTGAGATTGGTCCTGGATGTGGCGATCTTACTCGATTCCTGCTTGATACCGGCGCTCATGTACATGCGATTGAATTGGATGAGCGTGCCATCGATACCCTGCATGATCTCTTCAAAGATGAATCACGATTCACTGTGGAGCATGGCGATGTGTTGAAATTCGATCTTCGTGCTTATGGATTAAACATCATGCAAGAGCAAGCTGATCATCGAAAACTGAAAGTGGCAGGAAATATTCCGTATTATATCACCTCCGATATTCTCTTCAAATTATTTGAACATGCGGATATATTGGACAGAGCAGTGATCATGATGCAGAAAGAGGTTGCAGATCGGATAGTCGCCCAGCCAAGAACAAAGGCCTATGGCATACTTAGCATAGCAGCGCGTTTTGTTTCTGCACCGAAAATTGCATTGAAAGTACCTTCGGGTTGTTTCACGCCACGACCTTCGGTGGATTCTGCCGTTGTGGTTTTTGATTTTTCCAAAGCAAGCATAACGATGGAACAATTTGCCATGGTGCATCCACTTGTAAGAACAGCATTCGGACAAAGAAGAAAAATGCTCTCCAATGCTCTGAATATCTATATCAATGCATATGGTAAAGAACTTCCTGAAGATATACAATCAATGATGCAGAAGAGAGCTGAGGAATTGCTTCCGGAACAGTTTCTGCGATTGGCAGATTGTTTTTCACAATCATGAAGAATGGACATATGAAATCACAACCATTCATGCGATTCACATTAAGAGACATACTGCTTGGAGCTGATTGGTATTTTCTCGGAATGATTGCGATCTATACAATCATTTTGATCATATTCCATAAGCAAATACCAAATGTTGGCATGTTCTTCATGCAGAATGTATTTCTAACTCTTACCATCATTAGCATTGCAACGCTCGGAAAATATAGATCAGGCAATCTCTTCATAAATATTCATCGCTATTATCATTTGCCAATCATCTATGTGATTTTCATGCAAGTGTTTGTGTATATCAGCGTATTGAATCCTCATGATTATGATCAGATATTGGCCGGATGGGATCGTGCATTATTCGGAATGAATCCAACGGAGTATATTCAACAATTTACTTTTCCTGCATTGACCGAATTTTTGCAGATCGCTTATGTGCTATTTTATTTCCATGCATTTGCTCAATCAATTGAGCTGAATCTTCGTGGATTATATGAAGAAGCGGAATCAGTGACGCGAACAATCGTATTTGGATTCTTGCTTTCTTATGTGATGTATGTCTTCATGCCGGCCATCGGACCCAGATTTTCAGTTCATGATTATGCTTCAATTTCAACGGATCTTCCCGGACTTTGGTTAACCGATGCGCTAAGAACCATCATTGATACAGGTGATGGCTTTCGCGATAAAACACTGGATCCTTCCCTGCAAATGCATCGCAATTGCATGCCAAGTGGTCATACCATGATGACACTCATGAATATGATACTGTCATTCCGCTATAGATCCAAGTTACGATGGGTGTTTTTGATCATGGGAATCAGCCTGATCATCGCCACCGTATATCTCAGATATCATTATGTGGTTGATGTTTTGGCGGGAATAATTCTTGTATTTGCGGCTCTAGGCCTTGAATCTTGGATTTATTCCTTCCTACAATCCAGAAATTTGATAAAAAAAGTTTCAATGGATTAAACCCATGCAATGATCTTGTGGTCTGAATACACGGAGATCTCAAATTATTCATTACTATTTCGGAGTTCGATTATGCGTACAATGATGATTGCGATATTGGTCGCACTAGGTATGACACTCTCTGCATCGGCACAAGATAAAGATCAAATCAAAGAAAGATTGAATGCCGGTAAAGAACAAGTAAAAGCAGGCGTCACAGTCGTGAAGTCAGCCAAAGAGCAGGCACGTCAATTGCGTGAGCAAGTAAAATCAGGTCAAATGACCAAAGAAGAAGCGAAAGCTCAGATGCAACAAATGAAAGATCAAGTTCGTACAGCGAAAGATCAAATCAAAAATGGCAAAGAGTCCGTCAGAGATGCTCGCCGTGAATTGCGTCAATTGAAAAGAGCCGGCAAACCATGAGGTTGAAGCTCCAATGCTCAACAATGTGTTCACTCCTCATCATGATCATGATGGGGAGTGTTCTCTTTACAGCCCCAATGTATTCTCAGGACCTTCCGACAGATCCGGATGACATGTTTGACATAGAACTGCTTGATGATTCACTCGATGTATTACTTGATGATTCACTCGATATTCTACTGTCTGACACCACATTGCTTGCTGAGGAAATTGAGGAAGAATTTGAAGAAGAATTCCCATGGACTTTGAATTCCGGTATTTCTTTGCGCAATAGGCAGGTACAAAATGGGGTGGATTTAAGTGGGAGTCAGGGGTTATTGTCAATTGGGACTGAATTGTCTCATGATGGTGGAGTCTTGTTCGGATTCGATGCCGCAAGAAGAGTTGGAGATTCGCCCGGGCCCCAAGGTTGGAATGCACGTTTGGGTTATCAATATTCGGCAAGTGATTGGCTGGATCTTTCAGCGCAATTCACGCGATTCGGTTATCCATCCGATACGATCAATCCTGTGGCAGGCATTCCGAACATGTTCTCTGTAAGTGCCACTGCTTTTTCTTCAGGATTGATGTTTGACCTTACTTTTGACCGCATGTTCGGTCCTGTTTCGGAGACGATCAATTATTTATCAGCAACCATCATGGCCATGACGCAATGGGGTAATCTCCGCATCACTCCGATTGCATCAATTGTGGGTACGCGGTATACCATTGCCACAAGACGCTTGCTTATCAATCGACCGGGAAAATTACAGACGATATCAGGTATAGCCATGACATCCATTGGATGTGCTCTTGCATATGATATATCAAGAGCATGGTCTTTGACCGCAACCCCAATGCTCCTCTATACTCCGCAGAAAGATTTCTCACGGAATGATGTTCAAGCAACATTTGTGATTGGCATTCGACATCTGCTTGAGTTTTGATGACAATTTGCTAATATCGGTCATCAATTTTCGAGCATGACATGTCTTCCATTATTCGCATTCAAGATTTACGCTTCACAGAATATGTGACACCTGATGCCATTGCAGATCGCGTGTCTGCCATAGGCAAGGCATTGGATGAACGATTCAAAGGTGTGGATTCAATCATCACTATCATCACATTGAAGGGGGCATTCATGTTCGCTGCGGATTTGATCCGCACCATGCACACTCCTATGTACATAGACATGGTGAAGGCATCAAGTTATAAGGGCGGTGTCACATCAACGGGTACCGTCACGCTCAGTGGATTCACTGAAGAATTTGAAGGAAAGCATATATTGATCATTGAGGATATCGTTGATTCCGGAAGAACAATTTATGCTTTGCTCGATGCATTGAAGGATAGAAACATTGCATCGTGCACGATCACAGCATTATGTTCCAAACCTTCTCAACATGATATTGACATTTCTCAGGAATTCGTGGGATTTGAATTTCAGCCAGTATTCATCGTTGGATATGGTTTGGATTATAAAGAAATGGGGCGTGAATTACCAGGTATATGGCGATGCATCGATTAAGGAGGATTGCCGGTATTTGTGGTGTCTTGTGGATTGAATTGTTGGGGTAGAGTATTCAAAGAACCCGGTAATATTGCATTTGTTGGTAATTGCATGGGTTGATTTGGATTCAATTGCATGTTTTTCTTTGGTGCTTTCTGATTTTTAAGAGGCTCCTGTTGGGGATCAGTTTGAATGATGGTACGAGTATTATCCTGTTTTTGTCTATCCACTTCAGGTAATTGCGGTGTGGATGCGGAATCTGAGGGCTGATTGTTTACAGAATCGATCGCAGGCTTTCTGTCAATCAACTTTCCTGATTTAACATCATAGATTCCACTTTTATAGGCCAAGCCAATTTCCACGCCTGCTCTCACATCTTTTGCATATTCCGATTGCGGATATCGTTCAACCAGCATTCGATAATAGTGCAATGCACTATCTGTTTGCATCAGATTGTTCTCGAACATCCATCCAAGAGAATACAAAGCTTTGGGAGCAAGAGGGGAATCGCGATATTCCTCGGCAATCCGATTGAATTGCCTCGCCGCCAAAATATAATTCGATACTTTTCTGAATCGAACGCCTGAAGAATACAGCTCTGCCAATGTGTCGATAGTTACGGCTTCGGTGAATCCCATGATTTGTCTTGCTTCGCGACCATACTCCGTTTTTCCATAATCATATGCAAGAATCTCAAGAAGCGAATCAGAGAGTTCGGGTTGTTCTTTGCGAATCATTTTTTGATAACTATAGAAATATTGCGATCTATTCGTATCATTGATTCGGACGGTTTCATAAGCCAATTTATAGTAGATCTTTGCAGAGTCTTTATTGTTCAATTGATCATGAATGCGTGCAAGTTGATAATGTGCATAGCAAAATTTCGCATTCACTGAATCGGGATATATTTGTGTGGAATCTTTGAATAAACTATCTGTGATTGTTTTTCCCAGAGTGAGCATTTCATGTTTCTGACTCCATTCCGTGATTAGACCGAAATACTTTCCGGCAGCTTCCATTACAGGGGATTTTACGGTTTTTGATTTTGCGAAATAGTGTTTGGCTTCATCATATTTTCCATCTTTATACAAGCTCATAGCATTTTCGAAATAAGCCACAGGTATTGCCGGAAAGCCCGCGAGTTTTTCTGCTTCTTTGGCAAGGGTATTGAATTCATCTTTTTTACCTTTCAGGCGTAGCATGCGTAGTCTCTGGCCGAGAATATCTGCTTTATATTCTTTGTAATTGTCATTGCCATCCAAATCATCAAGAATATCTTGAGCTTCATCATACCTGTTCATGTACATGAGGCAGGCTGATTTGTATAATTCGGCTTCGAATTCTTGCGTTATTTCCGGACTTTCATCAAGAACCATGTCGAATTCTTTTAATGCTTTGTCGAATCTTCCAAGTCTATAATACAATGAAGCCAGATCTAATTGCCAGCGTGCACGAATTTCTCCATCATCACTTTGTGCTATTGCTTGTCTGTATGGTCTTACCGCCTCATCTTCATTGGACTCAAAGATCGCTTGTTCTGCCATGAACCGAAATGTTTCGGATAAGATGTCATATCTCTTCTTGAACCAAGCAATATCCGCAGTGCGGGAAAGCATGGTTTTTCCTAATGCATATTTTCTTTGGATGAGATAGATCTTTGAGAGCAGCAAATGTGCATCTGGGGATAAATCGGCTAAAGCAAATTTGTCTATCAATTCAGAACATTTGATTTCTGCAGAAACCCATTCACTTTGATAGTAAAATGATTTGGCCATCAGAAATAGCGTCCCTTCAACATAATCCGATTTCGGATGCTGCTTAAGAATCTTTGAACCTTTGATAATAACGGAGTCCAATTTCACTTTTACGGGTTGCAGGCGGGATTGCTCAATCATGATGTCTTTCAGGAATTGTGGCAATTCAGCCGGTTTGCCGAATGCATCTTGACCGAATCTCATTCCGCTATCAACCGGCGTTAATACGCGAGGTTTTTGGCGTCGCATTATTTCCGTGCCCTCAAAATCGTATTCGGTTTCCCATATCAACCTGTCCATATTGTAATATGTGTTGAAATAGGTTGTGAAATTATCATAGGTATGGCAACCTGATATGAACAAACCTGATAACAGGATGATCCATGAGAATGAGAAATGCTTCATCGTACCCCCGAATAACGATATTTGATGCCGGTTGGGAAAGGTGTTGTAACACGATAATCTTCGAAACCACTATTATCCACAAAAGTGAATTGTCGTTGATCCGGATAGATCCATCGGGCAAATGTTCGGCCATCGGATCCGCGTGGTGTGCGTTCCACTTGAATGGGTTGTCCGAATATGATATAGACCATGCCCATGTCTGTCATCCAGCCTTCCGTATATGATCTGAAATTCTTGTTCGCAAAATCAATTCTTCCATAATACTCTTCAAATGCTTCATTGCGAGATGTTGATGGATTTGGATCTTGTACTTTCCAAAACTCTTCGAACATCATGCGTTTGGTTTCATCATCTTGGCCTTCATTGATATGATCGATTTCGGCTTGGGTTGCAATGAATCGTAATTGCCTGATTGCTTTTTTCAAGTCTTGATAGACCAATCCACCAATTGTTTGCTCAATCGTGAGTGGTTTGACACTGCGAGTCAATTCCTTATCTATGGAATCACCTTTCATTGTATGTGCCATCACGATGAGTGTATATGTCTTTGCACGCAATATCGGCAATTGTTTCACCGGAATATATATGTGTTGAGATTCAGCTCTTCCCGCGGCATAGGTGACGGGAGAGGATTTTACGAATGTTTCTTCCTGATCCTCATCCATGATTGCATAAGAAATCCCTATTATATCATCTTTTGGCATTCCAAAGTGATAGAGTTCTACATAGAGAAAGAATCCATCATTCAAGCCGGCTACATTATTTGAAAGATGCGGCGTGATCACAATCGGACCATTGCTTTTTTCTTCGATTGCAGCGGAATACATCACAGAGCTGAAGAGATAGCGATGTTCCTTTTCTAGTTTAGACCACTGTGGAATCGTGATCGTTCTCACTTCCCGAATATCCGTATTTGCAATCGCATCATGAACATTGATGAAACATGTATGATAACCCATTGAAGCCGGTACACGAAATTGTACATAATCGAATTCGGCACTTATACCACGAGATTGTTCATAGGTTTCGGCAAAGAGCATGCGATCGAGATTCTGTTCCGCTATCTTTTTTCCGGTTGTGTCTCGCACTGACAATGAAATGGAAATCTTTGCACTGAATCCTTGATTTTCCGGAGTGAATTGTAAAGACTCATATGGTATTGTTGCATAGACATCAATGAAAGGCAGCGAATCTCCATCGGACTTGAACCAGTATGTATCGGCATGGATGACTGAAATCTTTTTAGCGATGCTTGGTGATTGTCTGAATTGACTGAACAATGAAGCGGAGAACATCAAGCTGATGATCGCCAAAAAGAATTGTGTGCTATGCCTCACGCATTTATTCATGCGAATGAAGTTCAAGTTCAGACATACGATCGATGATTCCGCCACCGATGACATCATTGCCTTCATAGAGTACGATTGATTGACCGGGTGTGATGGCCTTGCGTTCTTCCTGAAACACAATATGCAATCTGCCATCAGGCAATAGCGTGCATTCTGCGGGTGCTCCATCATCTTTATATCTGATTTTGACCGTGAATGTTCGCGTTCCTTCAATGTTCTTATACTTGATGAGATTCACTGAATGGGCAATCAATTCTTTTGAAAGCAATTGCTCTTCTTTTCCGACAATCACTTCATTTGAATCTGCGAGCACATTCAATACATATAGCGGTTCAGGTGAAGATATGCCGAGTCCTTTTCTTTGCCCAACTGTATATCCATGATATCCATTATGTGATCCTATTACTTCGCCGTCCATGATGATATCACCTTTGCCTGCTTTTTCTTCCAAGTCAGGCACCATGTCTCTCATGAAGCGTTTGTAATCATTATCGGGGATAAAGCAAATCTCATAGGATTCAGGTTTCTTGGCTATGCTAAGTCCGAAGCGTTCGGCTTCAGCTCTGGCGCGCTCCTTGGTAAATCCCGTAAGTGGGAAAAGTGTGCGTGAGAGATGTTCCTGCGTCAGGCCCCATAATGCATAGGATTGATCCTTCACATTGTCTGAATCTCTGGAGAGAATATAGCGATCACTTTGTGGATCGTGAGAAATATCGGCATAATGACCAGTTGCAATCCATTGAGCACCAAGCATGTCCGCTTTGCGAATCATCTCTCCCCATTTGATGGTGCGATTGCATTTCACACATGGGTTTGGCGTATTTCCTGCGAGATAATCCTCAACGAAATAGTCAATTACTTGTTCTTTGAATCGTTCGGACCAATCCACCACATAATGCGGAATTCCTCTTGCATTGCATACACGTCTGGCATCGTTAATGCCGTCAAGAGAGCAACATGAGGAATCATTTCCAACATTTCCACCAACATCCTCATATCTATATGTCTTGATCGTAATGCCTATCACTTCATATCCTTGCTCATGCAATAGACATGCTGCCACGGAAGAATCAACTCCTCCGGACATTCCGACCAATACTCTATTAGGATTTCTTTTCATGATTATGCGTTTGTTCTCATTAAGGTCAATCTTGACGATTCATGAGTGGTGATAGTCTATGATTTCACAACTTTCAATTACTGATTTTGATGCCTACTATACCTGCGAGTACCAGAAATGCTGAGATCAATCTCCATATTCCGGCTGAATCACCGTAAAAAAATTGATGCCGATTGTCATAGTTCCAACCGCTCCGATTCCGGTCCAAACCATGTATGCAGTGCCGATTGGAATGGTTTTTTGCGCCATCCATAGAAATGTAAAGCTCAATCCCATCGATAGAATGGCAAGAATCATGCCCCATAGTCTCGAGGCAGGATATTGCATGAATTTCACTCCGATGTGCCATCCCATTTCTAAGATACCGGCAAGGCAGAGCAATATCCAATCCATATTCTATCCTGTTTTGACTAAAAATATGCTCAAAATTACGTAAATGAGGGGTCTGAAATGATGCTTGCATCACTTTGTACAGAGGATTTTATGCCTTCAATCAGCGATTAAGATCTGATATATACATTCTGAATACGGCTTGATTAGTGCATAATCTCCATGCTGTCTGTAATCCGGGTAAACATCATAAGAATTTTCGGGGAAAAATTCATGTATTTGTTTCCCTCTATTATTCGTAGTTTTATAATGTAAGTTCTTGATAAACATCTGACATTGCATGAATTATATACATGATTTCCATATCCCTGTCATGGGATTGTCTTTTTCGGTTGACACACCTTTGAAAGTTGCTCATTTTGGCATTTCTTCCGTTGTTTCCATCATGGAAGAAGATTTGTTGGAAATGATGAGGGAACATCATTCAAAAAAGAATGGAATTCCTTTTGAACCGATAGACAAGAAAGAGTTTGATTCCAGAGCCAAGCGTATCACAGCATATTGCAATGTTCTCGATCAATTGGTCACGAGAAATATAGAGCGCATTCGCAACCAGGAATTCACATTTGGTTCGGACATCGTCAAATATTTCGAGTTATTGCCTGAGCTTTCTCCGGTTAAAGCTAAATACCGTGAAATGCTTCTATGTACGGATCAGGACAAGCGTTCAGCCCTTGAAGGAGATCTTAGAAAGGCGATTGTACCGGGATATATTGATGTGAACATCATGTCCAAGGTTGATAATCTTGGTGCTACAAAAACTGGCGAGCCACTTCCTGTTGAGCAATCTGATGCATTGACGGCTCTTCGCGGATATGCTCAAAGTGTCCTAAATTCCTCCATTGTTTTTTCAGCCGGCTATAATCCACGTTTGTATAATTATATCGCTGCTTTTGAGGATTTTTATCCGAATGCAAATGGCATGCTGAAAAAGCGTGTGATTTTGAAAGTGAGTGATTATCGTAGTGCGGTTGTTCAAGGAAAGATACTTGCTAAGAAAGGGATATGGGTATCGGAATTCCGAATTGAATCAGGTTTGAATTGCGGTGGACATGCTTTTGCAACAGATGGTTTACTGTGCGGACCCATCTTGCAATCATTCAAGGAAAACAGGCACTCCATGCGAGAGGAATTGTTTGCTTTGTGCAATGCCTCACTCGAAGCTACAGGAAGAATAACCTTTTCGGATCTTCCAATGCAAAGAATCACCTATCAAGGTGGAATTGGAACGGCCCATGAACAACAGTTTCTGATTGATTTTTATGAATTGGACGGCACGGGATGGGGAAGCCCATTCTTGCTTGTTCCCGAAGCAACCAATGTGGATGATTCCACTCTCAATGCACTGGCCACTGCCGAGCCGGATGATTATTATCTAAGTGGCGCTTCGCCTCTTGGCATACCATTCAATCACTTCAGAAAAAGTGGATCTCAAAAATTGCGTGATGATCGTGTGGCTGCCGGAAAACCCGGAAATCCATGCGTCAAGAAACTTCTTATTTCCAATACGGAATATACGCAAGAGCCCATTTGCACATCCTCAATAAAGTATCAGCGATTGAAGCTCGATGAATTGAAGCAAGCAGGGTTGCCGGAAGAAGAATATAAAAAGAGATTTGCGGCAGTCGTTGAAAAGGATTGTTTGTGCACCGGTCTTGGCACTACGGCGCTATTGAAAAATGACATTGTGAACAAGCAACATAAGCCCGAGGGTGTGATCATTTGTCCGGGTCCGAATCTAGCTTATTTTTCAGGTACAATCACATTGGCACAGATGATCGACCATATTTATGGTCGGACAAATGTGAGAAATTCCGTTGAACGAGCATCGCTCTTCGTCAATGAGCTTGTATTATATGTGAAATATCTACACAAAGAGATTGACCGCAATGCTTTGACGCTAAATCAGAATACATTCAGAACATTGAATGCTTTCAAGACAAATCTTCTTTCCGGCATTGAGTATTACAAAAGCATTAATGCAGACTTTTTGAAGAATTGCACCTATGAATGTCCGGACATGATTGCAGATCTTGAACGATATGCCAAAGATGTTCTGGCCATAGAAATTCCATCACTTGTCATTGCATCCTGATCACTTCTTTACTATCAATTGATTGATATTACCTTTTGTTGATGAAATCACCACATTATAGACCCCAATGGGGAATTGTGCCACATTGATGGGGTCTTGATTGTATTGCATGTGCATGCTTCTTCCATTCATGTCATAAACTGCGATGCGATTGATATCCGTTCTCAATGATGTGAATCGTATCATGTCATCATGCATCACGAGAGGTTCTACTTCAGAAATCATCGTTTCTTCCTCAGAAGTGGCTCTGCAAGCCACATCCATGGTTAACTTCCACAGATCGCTCATATAGAAATTCGGAACATATCCGAGAGAATCGGGTGCTTGACCCATGCGTATCATAACAAGATCATGTTCTTTGGAGAATGAAACGAATTGACCGTTCTTACCCATACCTGATATTGCATCTTCCGGTGCTTCTTTCGCTAAATTCCCATTAAAGAAAAATTGGAATCCTGGAAGCATATATCCACCCTGACCGTTGAGCCACCACAAATATCCATATGAGGGATTCAACACTTGAGAGCGCGTGATGCTTGCATTATAATACTCTCGATCTTTGATGATGGTATCCTTATTCCAAATTCCATTATTGAGCATCATCAATCCAAAGCGAGCCATTGATCGTGGAGTACTGAAATATACATTGTTGAAGCCAAGCTTGAGCCAAGAGCCGGTCATCCCGATTTTTGTTTTGAGTGTGGTTGTCGTAAACGCATTGAGAGTTTGACCGGTGGCTTTTGTAAGAACTTCTTCCAATAATGTATAAGGTGCATTGTGATATGACCATCGAGTGCCCGGATCGGCAAGATAGGTAAGGCATGTATCATCGGTGCAATCGAGATCAATCCCTTCATCATTTAATCCGGTGGTCATGGTAAGTTGATTCTTGATCGTGATGAGATCTTCCTTTTCCTTTGGCGTGGAAGTCCACCCAGAACCAAGATATGTTGAAGTCTTGTCTTCAATCGAAAGTAATTTTTCTTCTTGTGCCTTTCCTATCAATACCGAAGTAAGAGTTTTGCCGGCTGATGCCCAATACCATGCACTATCTTTTGTGAAAGTCCCGAAATATTTTTCAAGAACAATCCTGCCTTTATAGAGAAGTAAATACCCTTTTGTATTGGAACGTTCAAGATATTCATACAAAGCCGGAGTTTTTTCAGTACACCATCCCAGAGTGATTGCTGAGAGTGTGTCCCATTGCAATTGAGGATTCAAGGGGGGGAAATATCTCTGAGCTTGTACTTTAGCATTAGAAAAAATAACCAACAATGAGAGAGTGACAAGCAGTGCTCGCATCATGTTACTCCAAATGATGAACTGAAAAAAATGGAATAGTAGTTAAACACTAATTCCATTCATTGGTTTAACATCAATAGCCATGCCAAAAAAAAAGCCTCTCATGTTTCCATGAGAGGCCATTTTCAACATCGAGATTTCATCAGAAAGAATATCTGATACCCAATTGCATTTGCATACGGGAGAGCAAATCGGAATACTGATATGCATTTTCTCTGTCTCTGTAACTGAAAAGAGGAGTACCTACGGGCAATGCAGCACCATTTGCACCAAATGTATTGCCTGTTCTTGCCAATCCCTCAAAGCGAAGCATCTGATCACTCTGATTTGGTACAAAGCGATAGGCATTGGAACCAAGATTGATGATGTCCAGGGATACTTCAAGATTATGTCCATTTGCAAAAGGATTGCGAATATCTGCGGCGATCCGAAGATCAATGCGATTATTCCATGGCTCGCGAGCAACATTACGTTCAATGATTGTTCCACGAGCAGCTTGTAATGCCTCATCATTTGTGATGAAGCGATCAAGTGCATCATATGTGGCATCAGTGGCACGAGAGGTGCCGGTTATGAGTGCGATATCATTTTTGTCTTTTGGCACATAGATCAAATCATTGCTTGTTTGTCCATCGGCATTAAGGTCGCCATCATAAACATAAGAGAATGGTTGGCCTGAACGACCTTCATAGAACAATGATGCCTTGAGTGACACTTCAGGAATCAATTCAATGCGATAAGCAGCGGATGCAATCAAGCGATGAGGAATGTCAAAATAAGAACGTGAGAGCGTTGGAGTATTTGGATTGTCTTGGATATAATTAAATCTCCACTGAGACACAGCTTGTGATGACAAACCGGAATTGATGTCATAAGAAGCTGAGTGAGTATATGCGGCCATAAGATCCAGACCTGCTTTCCAGGATTTTTGCAATTGCACGGACATATTATAAGAATAGCCCATATCTGTATTGCTGAGCAAAATGACATTGGTGAAACCTTTTCTACCGTCATGGAAGCGAGCGGTTGTATTGCGGCCATTGTAAATGCCGAATACTCCGCGATTGCCTGGCAATTGTGTACCGAATTGTGTTGTGTCTCGTCGATCGCCCAGATTCAAGTCGGAGTAGAAGATTTCATTCAGATTCTTTGTGTACATACCATCGACCGTAAGGATGATGTCTTCAGGCAATTTATAGTCAAATCCCAAATTCATGCGAAATGTCTGAGGCATTTTGAAATCATTTCCTGTGAGATTCAACTCTGTAGTTGATGCAACTTTTGTGGTATCCTTTAAATTCTGAGACAAAGAATTTGCGATGGTTGGATTGAAACGAACGGTATCGGAACCTGCTGTAGCAAGTGACAAACGTGCGATTTCCACACCGGTGTTTCCATAATGATTGGAGATCCAAACAAAAGGAACGCGGCCCGTGAAAATACCCGCGCCACCACGCACTTGCAATGATTGATCACCATTCACATCCCAGTTGAAACCAACTCTTGGGGAGAACAATAATGCTGACTTAGGCATCTCGGACGTTTTCCATCCAAGTGTTCTTGTTGAATCATTTTTATATGAAATGGATCCATTTCCATTGGATGCCACGCCAACTGTTGCAGTATTGACAAATGCATTTTCAGCTTTGAAATTATATGATGGAGCATCGGGAAACACAGGGACATCCACGCGCAAACCCACATTGACTTTGAAATTATCTGATACTTTGATGTCATCTTGAATATATGCACCTAATTGCATCGCTGAAAACTGAGCTGCCCAATCATTTGCAAATCCCGGACGAGCAAAAGACATACTGACGGATGCCGCATTTCCAAGCACGAAATCAGAATAGGAATTGAAACGATATGTTCCATAGGCGTCACGGATGAAGAGATTTCTGAAAGAGAAAATTTCATTTTGTGTTCCGATTGTCAAGGTGTGATTCTCATTCAAACTCATTGTAAAGTTATCAGTGATTTCAATCACATCTTGATCGAGTTTATTCAAGTTTGAAAATTCTTCGGATCCGAATTGAATACCGACACCTTGACCCATGCTGGGATCATTGACCGTGATGGCTGAGAATGGCTTGCCGGTAACTTCACGGAAATCACGAATTCTAGTATATCCCACGATCAATTCATTGTGCATGTCATTCCCCAATGAAGAATTGAGTTCGAGCACGGTTGAATTCTGTGAATTATTGAATCGATAATTTCTGTCGCTAAAACGCAAACTTGTGACCGTGTTGCTATAATTGTCATCATAAGCACTCACATAATTGTTCCGGAAGGTGAGTCGATTATTGTCATCAATATTCCAATCCAAACGAGCAAATACTTTTGTAGAAGGACGTGTGATTTCAAAACCGGTCAATTGTCCCGGAGCATATCCATATTTTGAAGTCAAATGAGAAGAAACCAATTGTGCGATTGAATCAATTTGCTTGGATCTTGTATTCTGAGTCAATGCCACATTGTCAACCGGTTGCACCCGGGATGTGAATTCTGCATTTGCAAAGAAAAACAGTTTGTCAGGAATGATAGGGCCACCGACTCTCACACCGGTTTGCAATTCATTGAAATTGGAAAATGTGGTTGTGATGGTTGTATCCTTCGTTAGCGGATCAAGGAGATTATTATTCGCAATGTTCTTTCTGGTGATTGTCAAATCGCTAATCATTGATTGACTTCTCGTGAACCAGTAAGCGGAACCTTCGAATTTATTTGTACCGGATCTTGTGATTGCGTTCACACCACCTCCGGTAAATCTTCCTTGGCGTACATCATAGGGAGCAACCAATACTTGGAATTCCTCAATCGCATCCAGCGAGACGGGATTTGTATTGGCTTGCCCGCCGGGTGTGCCTGCGCTGCCTAATCCGAACAGATCTGTATAATTTGAACCATCGATTTGGATATTATTATAGCGATTGTTTCTACCTGCAACGGAAACACCGGCACCTGTTGAAACTACTTGAGGGGTAAATTTTGCAAAATCTTGAAAAGAACGAGAAATGGTGGGGAAATTATTCAATTGCTCTTTGGACACATTCGTTTGAGCTCCTGTTCTGGATGCTCCGAATACTCCTTTTTGAGCCATGACAGTGACTTCATCCGTGGAAATTGCTTTCTCGGACAATACCATGCTAATTTTTAGGTTTTGACCAAGCTTTACAAATTGATTTGATAATGATGATTCACCATATCCAACTGCGGATGCCTTTATCGTATATGGGCCGCCCACGCGAACATTGTTAATGGTGAATGTTCCATTTGATTTTGCATTAGCGCCAAATCGAGTTCCTGTGGGGATATGGATCGCAATGATTTTTGCTCCCGCCACAATGCCTCCATTCGCCGCTCTGACCGTTCCGGTGATTCCACCGCTGGTAACGCCTTGAGCATGCATGGCAGCCGGCATGATGATTGTGCAATACACACCCAAACCCATGATGGCAGTTACACAAAGTGAAAGTACTGAATGTCTCATAACACTCCTTGAAATGTGAAGTTCAAGCCAAGAATATGGCAAGAACGATAAAAAAACATTATATGATTTGTCTGCGAATTGAATAGCAAACTGTGATTTTTCCATGATGAAAACATATTACCAAGTGGTAATATGTCAACTATTTGCAGTAGATATCGAGAATCGCCTAAGCATCATTGCTGTGAACAATCCGAACCCTGCTCCAATGAGAAGGCCACCAAGAACATCAAGCGGATAATGTACGCCTACATATATTCTTGAATAGCTCACAAGCAATGCAAACACTAAAATCCAAAGTCTCATGTGTGGAAACATGATGCCTATGAACATCGCCAGGCATCCATTATTGATTGCATGAGTTGATGGAAATGATTGGCCTGGACCGCAAGGAATGAGCAAACGAATCGTTGCTTCCTGTCTGCAGGGTCTTTCACGATTCACTATCGGCTTCAACACATGTGTCGAGAACTGATCTGTGATGCCAAGCGTCAGTGCCAATGCCATAAGCGCAATGATGCCTTGCTTTTTATATGTGAAACCGATAAACAAAGCCAAGATGGCATAAATCGGCCAGGTATGACGGATTGATGTAAGGAATATAAAGAGGTGATCAGTCGGTGGTGAGGTCAGTATTCCATTCAACACTTGAAACAAAGCTGAGTCAATATGCATGATGACATTCTGCATGAAATAACCCGAATGGAACTGAATTGAATGCACTGCAATTTGATGCTTTTTTGCGGTAAATCAAGAATTGAGTTTTCCACAATTATCATTCAGTGGTGGATCTTCCAATGCTGCGTGAGAGGATCATTTCAGCAATAGCAAAACACAGTGCAAGAATCAAAAACAGTCTCCATAACTCTGTACCTACTCTTGCTTTTGCCACTGAATCACCGATACGTGAAGATTGATTCAGTATTTGCACAAGAGATGGTTCTTTGACGCGATCTTTGATTGCATTGAGCATATCTTTTTCTGAAGCAAATGCCAAATGACCTTCTTGTACGGGAATATTGACTGTCAATGCTGTAAGTGACTCACCTTCCTTGCTTCGAATGGCATATACTCCCGGATAATTCAATCGTCCGATGCGTACAGACAATCCACCCGGAACGGTTAATCCCTGCACTTGTGATTCCGTTCCTGCGGGATCACTCACACGCACCAATTGCTCAGGATTCTTCATGGCATTGGTAGGAATCATTGTGATTGCATCATCTCCGCAAATCAATTCGGAGGTGAGCATTTCTTTGGCTGATAAATATTGCATCGCGCGATATACCATTGCCGGCATCAAACCGGAATATGGGAATGTGCTCCATGCAGGTGATGGGGGAACGGCACAATAGAGGATTTTGCCTTCACCACGACGTATCTCCGTCAAAAAGCTGCCTCCTTGCATCTGAATGAGCGATTGGCCCCCACTTGCAGTCAATGCTTTTTTGATTTTCGGCGAATCGCTGAGTGAGGTTTCCATTTCCAAACCCTTGAACACTCCTCTGAATAGAGGATGCTGTCTGTCCACTCCGCTGCAAAGTCCGGGTGACCGCTCGCTAAATGACTGCACGCTCATTGGCGCAAGTCCAAGCAATGACAATGCGGGGATTTGCTCTGCCGGTTCGAATCGATCATCCGGAAAAATGAGAGCAGTCCCACCTGATTGAATGAATGCATCCAATCTACTTGCTTCATTTCGATTAAGAGTTCCGGCCACAATGATGATATCATGCTCATCATAATTCACGACACCTGCCTGATCGGCAGCATATGTAGCAAAAGAACCAACAATATTTGAAAGAGCTATGCGAAGAAATTCAGCCGAATTACCTGATGCAATTGCGCCAACAGTTGGTGGTGGCGGTATGATGAATGAGGCATGTCGAACATTATCATGCTCGAGTGCATCCGGTTCTATCATCATGCGTACACGTATGATGCCGGTGGATTTCGGGGGTGCGGACAGTGTGACTGTTGCCGACTCACCTGCCTCGATGTCTATACTTTTTTGAGCGACGCGCTGCTCATTGAATAACATGCTGATGATCAATCCACGAATATCATTTTTTCCACTATTGGTAAGACGCGCCTGGATGTCTGCTGATTTGTCTTTCTCAAACATCGTGGTCATCATGATGATTGTGTCTATCGAAATATTCGTGGCGGGATTTCCATTTTGCATCGGTATGATAAACATTCCTGTTTGTGCATCAAATAATTGCAATGAATCAGCAAGAATCGATGCATAGTGCGATCGCTGCATATCAGTGATCAGATATACTTCTTTGTGGATGTTTACAGATACATCCAGCAAACCCTGAGAAGCACGTAAAGCATTATTGACTGTTGCAGTGGAATGAGCAGGAACACAAGCATTGATTTCCTTCAAGAGAAATTCAGGATTGCGACTAAATGTTCGTTTTCTTTGATTTGCTATTGCGGACAAAGGAAGAAATGCCAATTCATCGCCTTCTTTCATTGCCATTGCGATTTGCTTGACCATCCCCTTTGCCTTCGCAAAACGATTGCCACCCAAATCCGACACATCCATGCTCAGAGAATTGTCCAAAATGACTATGATACTTGTTTTTGCATGAGAACCAAGAGCAGGAATTGAACGTTGAATCGTCGGACGCGAAAATGCCAACACACAACAGATGATAATCAATGTTCGTAGAATCAATAATATGATTTGCTGTGTTTTGAGCTTACGAATGCTAGTCTTCTGCAATTCTTTGATGAATCGCAAAGTGCTGAAATCAACGGTTTTCAATTTCCGCAGATTCAATAAGTGAAGAATCACGGGAATTGCGGCCGCGATGAGACCGAGCAAAACAAGTGGATTGAGAAAGGTCATGATGATTGCATGTGAATGAAGATTACCCCTAAAACATCATGATTGCTCTTGAAGATCCATGGTGCAATGTCCGCAACGCTTTGCTTGCACAGGGATTTTCATCAAACAATACCGACATTCCTTTTCTTTGCCTTCTTTTGACTGTTGGAATTTCATGAGCGCTCTCGTCATGGCAAAAATTGTGACGGAAACAATGACGAAATCCAAAATGGAATTCAAAAACAGTCCTAAATTCAATGTTGGTGCACCGGCATCTTTTGCTGCTTTCAATGTTGGATAATCAATGCCATTCAAGCTGATGAAGAAATTCGAGAGATCCACCTTGTTGATTGCTCCGAGGGGAGGCATTACGATATCATTGACAAGTGAAGTGACAATCTTTCCGAAGGCACCACCGATCATCACGCCAATGGCCAAATCCAGAACATTCCCTTTATTGATGAATTCTTTGAAATCTTTCAGCATACATCTACTCCTAGGATGACTCAAAAATCATGAAATGAACGCTTCTCTGCAAACGAATTCCGAATGGAATGATGTCTTATCCACATGCAAGCCCGATATAGCAAGAAAAGCAGGTGATTTCGTATTTTGCATGCATTCTGATTTACTTTTTGCAAGGATTGCTTCATGGCAGAGCATGGAATGGGCATTGATGCCTCAGAAAAAAGTGCACTTCTCGATAAACGCATAGATTGTTTGGACAAAGGTTTTGTTCGCCTCATCGATGTGATGGGTGATGATGCCTCGATTGTGCAAGCTGCTCGTGTATCCTATGGATCTGGAACAAAGAAGGTGCATGAAGATCGCGGACTCATTCGTTATCTGCTTCGCCATGCTCATACCACTCCTTTCGAAATGGTGGAATTCAAATTTCATGTGAAATTGCCAATCTTTGTTGCAAGACAATGGATCAGACATCGTACCGCGAATGTGAATGAATATAGTGGTCGATATTCTGAAATGAAGGATGAATTTTACACTCCGTCAATTCAAGACATTCGTCCGCAAAGCGTCTCGAATAAGCAAGGAAGATCAGATGAAACGCTCCCCGACGGCATGGCTGAACAAGCAGCCGATGCTTTCAAGAAAGGTCAGGACGATGCTTATGCTCAATATCAGGAATTTCTGGAGCAAGGCATCGCTCGTGAAATCGCCCGCATCAATTTGCCGGTTTCGAATTACACAGAATGGTATTGGAAGATTGATCTCCATAATCTTTTCCATTTTCTGAGACTTCGCGTTGATGCTCATGCCCAATATGAGATTCGCGTTTTTGCAGAAGCAATTGCAGAATTGGTGAAGCCATTTGTTCCTCATGCATGGGAAGCATTCGAGGATTATATTCTGAATGCACATCGCATGACTGCTCCTGAAATGAAAGTGATGAAATATCTTCTGCAATCACTCACCATGCCATCCGATGAGCAATTGGCTGAACTTGGTTTGAAGGGAAGGGAAGCTGTTGAATTCAAAGATAAAATGCAGGGACTCTTCTCTCAGGACAATCCCTGATATTCCTATGAAAAACAATATCCGATATAGCATCTTATTGATGTTCATGATCGGATTATGTGCCATTTCATGCTCAGAAAGTACTTCTCCTTCGATGGATTCCTGTTCTCCATCAATGATGAATCTTCCCGGTGGAATTTCCGTCATTCCATTTTCTGCTCATCAATCATATTCACAGCCGGTGTTTGTACTGGGACGTGCTTTGTTTTACGAAGGCAATTTGTCAGGAGATGCCTCTGTATCATGCGCTTCCTGCCATAAACAAGCATTTGGGTTTTCGGATGCAGGAAATATCGTAAGCAAGGGCGTGGCAAGTGAATCGGGTATGCGCAATGCTCCCACGCTCATCAATTCAGCATTTCAGGCTTCTTTCTTCATGGATGGCAGATCCGCAACGCTCGAAAGGCAAATCGAAGATGCATTGCGAAGTCCGAATGAAATGTATGCTACTGATTCCATCGTGAAGAAAGCGGTGATCAACTCTTCTCGATTATCTCAATTATGGAAACAGGCATTTGGTGAACAAGAGATAACTCTCGGTGGAGTTTCAATGGCAATTGGTGTATTCACCCGTATGATTGTTTCAGGTTCAACTCCGCATGACGCATTTCTTGCAGGCAATCAATCTGCATTGAATCAAAGAGAGCAAAGAGGAAAATTATTATTTGATGGAAAGGCGCATTGCGTGAAGTGTCATGGCGGACCCCATCTCTCTGATGGCTTATTTCACAGCACCGGATTGCATACGCATTATTATGACAAGGGGAGATATTATGTCACGAAATCAGATGCAGACATTGGAACATTCAAAACTCCTACTTTGAGAAACATTGCTCTCACGCATCCTTATATGCATGATGGCTCATTGCCAACACTTCGGTCGGTGATTGAGCATTATAATGCGGGTGGAAAGCAATTCATCAATAAGTCTTCAGACATCATTCCCCTGAATCTCACCAAAGAAGAAATGGATGATTTGGAAGCTTACTTGCATGCATTCACTGATTCATCATTGATTCGCAATGCTTGTTTGTCCAAGCCATGATCAAGAAGCTCCAAGCACTGTGAGTTTTTGTTCGGCATCATCCAGTGTTTTCTTGCATGCCCCGATCAATGCAATCCCTTCTTCATACAGCGACATCATTTCATTGAGCGGTGCATTGCCTTGATCCAATACGGATACGATGTATTCCAATCTTTTTATCTGATCTTCAAAACTTTGTTCATTCTTCTTTGCCATGTGCATCCTTAGCTGAAAATGATAATGAAGCGGAATTGACGCAATAACGAATTCCTGTAAGGGCGGGTCCATCCGGAAACACATGTCCAAGATGTGCGCCACATTGCGAACATGTGATCTCGGTGCGAATCATTCCATGCGAATGATCAGGAGTTTCTTCAATCAATTCGGGATTCGGTGCAGAGAAAAACGAGGGCCATCCGCAACCTGAATCATATTTCTCATGCGAAGTGAATAGGGGAGCTCCACAACAAATGCAGGAATATGTACCATCTTCATGATGATCCCAATATGTTCCGGTAAAAGCGCGTTCCGTACCTTTGAGTCTTGTCACAGCATACTGTTCATCTGTGAGTTGCTCTCTCCATTCTTCTTCAGATTTATTGATGTGATTCATGTTATTTCTGAATGATGATGGGAATCGAACAGCGTTCCGTTCTTGTTTCAAGAAGAAGCATATACATTCCCGGACTCAATCCTTGATATGGTAATATTGCTGTGATCACACCGGGCAACGTGAATCCTTTTACAATAGGGAATTCACTACCTGTGCTTGAATATGCTCGCAGAGAGAATGGGCCTTGTTCAGGTATGCGTAGAATTATGTCTGCATCTTGAACAATTGGATGAGGATTCACACTGATGGCGGCCTTTGCAAATGATTTATCGGGATGCCATAAGCGGATGCCGCCTTCATAACAAATGTCGCCGATGATCACATTTCCATTTCGGGTGGTATATTTCAAGATTCCACCTATGGGCTTTACAGCTTCGATCGTCACGCTTGTGGAAGGTGCATTTCCAAGTAATCCTCTTATATTCAAAGTGGTCAAAATCGGGGCATTGCTCATGGGCAAATACAGAGTCGCAAACTTTATTGAATCGCCTGTAACTTGACTAAATCCCTGATTTAAAATTTCAGCAACAGTTGCATTCCATGAAATTCTCAATTCCACGGCTGCGATGCCTGCTCCTTCAATCCCGGAAGTGTCGACAATTGAGATATTCATGATCGCTTTTTCATTATTGTTCACGATCAATGAATCCAATATGATGCGTGCATTACCGATTGACACGAACATGGAATCAGACAAGGTGGAGCAATATTGTGAATATGCTCTGACTGCATAAAAGCCTGAAGTATCGATCACTTTGATTGAATCTCTGCCTTTTGCAAGAACAGTGCCATTCAATAACCATTCATATTGTGATCCATTACCACTGACAAATAGTGTATCATTTCTTCTGCTTATGATTGGCTTTATTGGTGGATCAACAATGGTGATTGTCACGGTATCGAAGATTGTACAACCTTTGGATGACATCCCTTTGACTATATACGTTGTTGTCACTTGTGGTGTGGCGATTGGATTCGCTATTGTTGGATCAGATATTCCTGTAATTGGCAACCATTCATATGCATCACTTCCGCTTGCATCTAACATTATTCCATCACCTTTGCACAAGATGGTATCTCGTAATTGAGTGATTTTGGGTTTAGGATTGACGATCACTGAAATCGAATCTCGGAATACACATCCTATTGGTGAAGTGATTGCAAGTTGAAATACTGTTGTTGTTGATGGTTTCACATTGATTTGCTTAAAGATGGATCCTCTTGCAATCGTATCATTTTGTGTGTACCATACATAGGTATATGGTGGGACGCCCCCAAAAGTAAATGAGCCGGGAATTGCGATCGAATCTTGTTCCGGGCATATTTCAATCATGCGCTGGATACCTGAAACGGTTGGTGCTTCTTCCATTTCGACACGGATTGTATCTATAGCGGAACAACCTGATTGTGTTTCTGCATAGACTGTATATGTGCGTGTGGAATCAACAATGCAACGTACTTTTTGCCCTTTGTTTTCGAGCAATCCTTTTGTGGCAAGCCATGTTAAATCCTGCGTGCTGTTTGCACTAAGAATGATGGTGTCCCCTTTGCAAGCTTTGATGATATTCGAGGGAACGCTCAGCGTTGGAGCCGGCAATACTTTTACACTGACCAATGCATAATCAACGCAACCATTGGAATCTGTTACGATCACTCGATATACTTCATCTTTTGTAGGTCTTGCAGTTGTGTTTTGCCTATCAGTATTTGTGATATTCATTCCTTCCCAACGATATGTATAGGGTCCTGTACCACCGATTGGTTTTACGGATAATTGCACCAATGTCTTCTCACAAATCGTTGTGTCTTTCGAAGCGGAAACAGACATCACACCAAAGGAACTTTCTTTGAATTGCACATTGGAAACTATGATTCCTTTTTGGCCCTGTTCAGCTCCATAACTATTTCTATGGGCTGTATTGAGTCCGGGCATGCCACCAATATTGTCTATGATTGCAAGACTTGATGCTGAATTTTTAAAGAGTACGGCACCACCGGCACCACCTCCCCCCGGTCCATGCATCCCGACAGCTGTTGAACCACCTTTTCCACCCTTTGTTTCAATGATGAGTGTATCGCCAAGTGAGATAAAACGATTCACATCAAAGTAAACGGTTCCGCCGGCACCACCACCTCCATAGCCATCATTTGATGCTCCGGGTTTAGGACCTCCGACATCGGCACCATTATTTTTGATGACAGCAAAATCTCTGATAATCACATTATTCGCTCGGATATATGCGATGCCACCACCGGCTCCTCCGGACAAACTTGCATTGTTATTGTCATGTCCTGCACCACCTCCTCCACCCATGAATAATCTCGGCAATGAATCATTCACGAATTGTTGATAAGGAAGATTCATCCCACCGATTCCTCCGATGTGAGCGAGTGTATCATGGTGGTGGCGTGGGAAATCTTTTGAACCTATTCCGCCTTTCCCGCCATTACCTCCGCCACCCCCACCGGAATTATGAGCATTGCCACCGCCACCACCATTTGCAGGAGCACCTCTTCCGAGGAGATAATTTCGAGAAAGTATTGCAATGCCTGAACCTTTTTCACCTGCATCCAATACAACTGTATCCGGGAGAGCATAATCCTTAACTTTGTAATTGCCAGAGCCGACCCTTGCTCTTCCACCATTGAAACCTTTACCTGAAATATCAATGATTCCTGCTATTTCAAAGTAAAGCCGCACCTCAAATGCGAGCACTCCGCCGGTAGAACCATTCCATGGTTCACATGTGAGTGGCATATTGAAAATATTCACTTCAGCTGAATCATAAACAGGTACCGTCACCAATTGCACAGGTGCTTTTTCGGGGTCATATTGACGCATGGGAGCATGCTTGAAAATGATTGTCGAGCCCTTGATCGAATCAATAACCAAGATTTCGGAATTTCCTGCATTTCCCCATTGTAGAACAGTGCCGAAAGCCGGAGTATTGGTGGTATCTATCCTGGCCCCTTGCATTTGTATCATCAGAACTTTTTGATTTGGAGCAAACCCAAATACACCAATCACATCAACCGATTTCGTGCATCTATGATATTTGGTCACTTTCGCATAATTATTGATGATTCCTCTCAAGGGTTTTACGCCCTGTCCATGGGAAATTTCGGGAAAAAGGACCAAAAAGAATAAGCAAAAGACCAATATTGAAATGAAGTGGCTTTTAATTGGTCCGGAATTATGTGAAAAGTTCAAATGCATGTCGCGAAGATACATGTTTTCAGCAAAGTTGGAACCCACAACAGTCAAATTTCAAGGAGAAAGTTGGCAATGCGAAAAAAACTGCTGTTTTTGGGACAATTCCTTGAAAACTATTGCTTTGAAGGGCACATTGAGCTGGGATATTGGGGGGAAATTCGAGAAAAATCCGTATTTTTCCGTTAGGCACCCGTGCGTATTCATACACCTTAGGTTGAACTTCAAGCCATGGCAAAACCATTAAGCATATTGTTTGTGACGAGCGAAGTCTATCCATTTGCCAAGACCGGTGGTTTGGCGGATGTTTCCTATTCTTTGCCCCTTGCTTTGCGTGAATTGGGTCATGACATCCGAGTGATGGCACCAAAATACGGTTCAATCAGTGAAAGAAAGAATCGCATTCATGAGATCAATCGTCTTAGGGACATTCCCATACCGATCGGGGACACTGAATCTTATGCCACTGTGAAATCTTCTTCAATCAATAATCCTCGTTCCAAGGTTCAAGCATATATCACGACGAATTCAAATTATTTCGATGCAAAGAAGGGTTTTTATGCCGATCCGGTAACAGGTTTGGACTATCCGGACAATGATGAGCGATTTGTGTTTTTTGGGCATTCGGTGATACAAACTTGCATGTTGCTCGGTTGGGTTCCTGATATCATTCATTGCAATGATTGGCAAACCGGGATTTTGCCTGCATTGGTTCGATTGAAGCATAGTGATTTGTTTGCAAAAACGAAGATCATTTATACGATACACAATTTCGGATTGCAGGGTGATTTTCTGATGAAGACATTGACAAAAACCGGGTTTTCTTCCCGTGATGCTGATGCTTTGTCGCATAAGAAGAAAGTCAATTTCATGAAAGCCGGCATACATTTTTCGGACTGCATCACAACAGTAAGTCCGACATATGCAAAAGAGGTTCTTGCAGATCAAAAGCTCAGCAATGGATTGAGCGATGTATTGAATGCAAAACCCGATCGTATGGTGGGGATTGCTCACGGAGTTGATTTGAACACATGGAATCCAAAGACTGATGCATATCTTACAAAAAAATATGACAAGTCCTCTTTGGAAAACAAAGCACCGAACAAAGTAACAGTTCTTGAGAGATTTGGCTTGCCTGTGCATCATGATAAGCGAGTTCCTTTGATAGCAATGGTCACTCGTATCATCGATCAGAAAGGGATTCAACTTATTCTTGATGCTGAAAAGGATTTGTTCAAAAAGGGTATACAGTTTGTTCTACTTGGGGAGGGTGATCATTCATTCTATCCAAAGCTCGAAGCATTGGCAAAGAAATATCCTGAAAAATTCTCTCTTCGCATTGAGTTTGATGATGAATTGGCTCATTTGATGGAAGCAGGCGCAGATATGTTTCTGATGCCCTCCAAGTATGAACCATGTGGTCTCAATCAGCAATACTCATTGGTGTATGGCACTGTTCCCATTGTACGTTCAACAGGGGGATTGGCAGATACAGTCACGGATTTTGACAAAAAAACCGGTGAAGGCACAGGTTTTGTGTTCAAGGATTATACTGCTAAATCAATGCTTGCCGCCATAGACAAAGCGTGCAAACATTATGATGATGAAGAACAATGGAATGCACTGGTCCTCAATGGCATGAATGAAGATCGTTCTTGGGGGCGTGCCGCCAGACAATACAGTGAATTGTATCGTGCTCTCATGAAAGACATGCTCTAATGAACATACATCGCTCTTCGATTCAGCTTTCCTTATATATGTTTATCGGTTCCTTCTTGCTCTTGATCATGTCGGGATGCAATGAGCAAAGTCCGATAGCAGGAAGTGACTTGCATAATGATACCATCAATGCAAGCGTCATTTCATCCGATTCAGTTCCCATGTTGATAGGATCAAGCTTACTCAATAATAAGCCATCCGCTTCATATCCCGTTGATGTGTTCTTGGGGGCTGCGAAAGGATATACCTCAACTGTGCTTCTTCGTTTCACGCCTGAAAATATTCCTGATTCCGGTACATATCAAATCATTTCTGCGCAATTGTCTCTTCAACCAAAGAGATATGCATTCGGCGATACCTTGTCGAATCGTTTGGCTTTTGATGTGTTCCCAATAGCAAAACCATGGACACCACGTGCCACGATTGACACATTGCAACAAGCCGGTTTTTTGGAAAGCAATGCCCAAGGAACATTTGATGCTTCGATTGCATTGCGTGATACGATGCCGGAAATTTTCTGCGATTTATCACCAAACTTGATCAAATCGTGGTTCGAAATAAAGCAAAAGAAGATCAAGGATTCAGCATTCAATACCGAATCCGCTTATGCAATTGCACTTGTTCCAAAACCGGTTTCCAATATTATTCGAACATTTGCCAGAACAGCTTTAATCGTGGACCCCGCAACAAATGCCAAATTGCTCGATGAAGCAATGATAATACGCGTGATTTGCAGAAAAAATGATGCCACGAAAAATGATACCATACTTGTCAAAACCGCCTATCATGGGTCTTTCACTTCTGATCCATCCACCAAATCAGATAAAATCATCGTGAATTGCGGAACAGGTGTCTATGGTGGCTTGGACATTTCATTGAATCAATTGCCCTCGGGAATTGCCATTCATGGTGCAGTCTTGAAATTGACTTTGGATAGTGCATCGAGTGTACGCGGAAATCAACCTCGAGATTCAATTCTGACTGCGCAATTCACGGACTCCACAAGTGGAAATCTGATACGGGAATTTTCCGGTTGGGCCAAGAATGGTTCGGATGTCTATGAGTTCTCAGTGGTAAATGCATTGATTGAATCATTGCTGCGAAAGTCGAGAGTAGGAACATTGAAGATATTCCCATTCATCGATAGAGATCGCACTCGATTGGATAGACTTGTATTCCATGGTCCCAATGATCCGGATTCCAAAAAGCGTCCATTGCTACGCATAATCTATTCGACTCGCCCCAAGCCCTGAATTATTCAAGCAGAGAAAAATGCAGCAGTAATATGGTTATGCATTGTACTGCTTTGTCTATTGTATACCATTCCATCCCCAACTTTTCATATTACAATTGTATATTCGCTACATGTTTAATTGAGAGAATTTTCATGCTACTATTAATTCTTCTATCTGTTTTTTCATTTCACATGCATGCGCAACAATTGGAGCAATCCATTGTTCAAGGCATGAAATATCGTCATATAGGACCTTTTCGCGGAGGAAGATCTCTGGCTTGCACGGGTATCCCGGGCGATAGACAAATCTATTATTTTGGTGCTACAGGTGGGGGTATATGGAAAACCGAAGATGCAGGTGAATCTTGGTTTTCAATTTCCGATACAACATTCACTGCATCATCAATCGGCGCAATCGCTATTGCACCCTCGGATCATTCGATGATCTATGTTGGAACAGGTGAATGTGATATTCGGGGGAATATCTCCTTTGGAGAAGGCATGTATCGTTCACTAGATGCAGGTAAAACATGGAAATCAATCAGTCCTTCTTCATTCGGCAGCATAGCCAAGATATCCATTCATCCAAATAATCCGAATGAGGTCTTGATTGCATCAATGGGAAGAATATTTGGTCCGAATCCAGAGCGAGGACTCTATAAAACCACGAATGGTGGTACTACATGGACACAGGTATTAAAAGGGCAAGGTGCATTTGCAGATTCCACCGGTGCCATAGACATTCAAAGAGATCCACATAATCCCAGAGTACTGTATGCAGCTTTATGGCAGGCATATAGAAATGCATTTAGCATGAATAGCGGCGGACAAGGCAGCGGTTTGTTTCAGTCCACCGATGGTGGAGACACATGGAAAGAACTATCCAAAAATCCCGGTTTGCCAAAAGGAATTCTTGGTAAGATTCGCATCGCATGTTCACCTGCAAAAAGAGATCGCATTTGGGCCATGATTGAACATGAACATGGAGGTTTATTCAGAAGTGAAGATGCAGGAGCAACATGGATGAAGGTTTCAGAGGATAGAAACATACGCCAAAGACCATGGTATTTTTCACATATAGTGGCCGATCCTCGCAATGCCGAAACACTCTATGCATTGAATGTAGGTATATTTAGAAGTACCGATGGAGGTAGAACATTTTCAGGTATGCGAACCATGCATGGCGATCATCATGATATGTGGATTGACCCTGAAGATTCGGATCGCTTTATCATCGCAGATGATGGTGGCGCATTCATAACCAATACCGGAGGAAGCACATATTCCGATATTGATATTCCAACCGCTCAGTTTTATCATGTCACAACCGATAATCAAATACCATATCGCGTATATGGATGTCAGCAAGACAATTCTTCCATCGGAATTGCATCTCGCTCACTTGGATGGTCTATTGATAAATCCGATTGGTTTATCGCTGCGGGAGGTGAATCCGGATATATCGCCGTTGATCCCAAAGATCCAATGATCATCTATGGAGGAAATTATGGAGGATTTCTTTCAAGACTCAATAGAAAAAACATGCAAGATCAAGATGTGAGCGTTTATCCTGAAAACGTTGTTGGAAGTGCTGCGGCAACTCATCCCTATCGTTTTCAATGGACATATCCCATCGTCTTTTCAAAGCATGATCCAAAAGTATTGTACACATGCGGCAATCATGTATTCAAATCAACCAATGATGGTCAGGCATGGGAACGCATAAGCGATGATCTCACAACAAAAGATACAAGCAAAATGCAGGCATCGGGAGGCATGATAACAAAAGACAATACCGGCGTTGAAACATATTGCACGGTTTTTTCTTTCAGTGAATCTCCCTTGAACAAAGATGTACTGTGGGCCGGAAGTGATGATGGCTTGGTTCATGTAACACGTGATGGTGGAAAAACTTGGAGCAATGTCACTCCAAAAAATCTACCGAATGGAGGAAAACCTGCTCTGATATCCATTATTGAAGCAGGACATTTCAATGAAGGAACCGCCTATATCGCAGCAACACGATATAAGTCAGCAGATGATAGAAAACCATATCTACTCAAAACAACAAACTATGGCAGTACATGGAACATCATCACAAAAGGTATTCCGGACAATGCATATACACGCGTGATTCGTGAAGACACAAAACAAGCCGGCCTTTTGTTTGCAGGAACCGAAACAGGAATGTATATATCAACAAATGACGGTGATTCGTGGATGACATTCCAGAATAATCTTCCGAGAACCCCGATTCATGATATCGCAATTCAAGAGCGCGAAGGAGATCTGGTGATAGCAACGCATGGCCGCTCTTTTTGGATAATGGATGATATTACACCGCTACGATTTATTGCATCAAAAGAACGACTATCAGCCGGTAAAACAATTCAGGGTTTGACACTTTTCAAGCCTCGCATGAGCTGGCGAATAGATGGTGGCTCATGGTCTGCTCCCATGATGCAAACCGGAGAAAATTTACCCAATGGAGTCATGGTGTATTATCATTGGGATGGTTCAGACAATCAACCAATCACCATGCAATTCCGAGATGAAAAAGATTCAGTGTTACGTGAGTTTTCATCTGACAAAGATATGAAGGGTGAAAAAGCTCAGACAGAAACCAATTATCATACAGAGCCCGGAAAGGAAGTGAAAAATGCGGCACTCATGCTGCAAAAAGGTCTGAATCGTTTTGTATGGGACATGCACAGCGCCCCTGCATTGGAATCACCGGTTGTTATGTGGGGTGCATCAACCAGAGGACCAAAAGTTGTGCCGGGCACGTATTCGGTTTCTCTTAAAAAAGGGGATAGTATTATTGCAAAACAGGTCTTTGACATCGCATCGGCAATAGGTGCATCAACGGAAGATCTGAAAGCTCAATATGAATTACAAGCTTCGGTCAATGCAAAAGTGACCGAGACGCATAAAGCAGTCAACAGAATAAAAGACATGCGCTCTTCCATCAATCAAGCAATTGCAAAAATGAAAAAGGAAGTGAAAGATACATCCACAACCAAAGACATCATGCGATTGGGAAATGCAATCATTGATACATTGTCAGCTATTGAACAACGATTGGTACAAAACAAGGCAAAGGCAGGGCAAGATTTGTTGAATCATCCAATGAAGCTCAACAATAAACTTGCTGCATTGACATCGACCATCGCATCTGCTGATGCAAGGCCAACAGAGCAGACATATCTTGCAGTGAAACACATCACCGGATTGATTCAAAGAGAACTTGATGCAATCAAGGCATTGGAATTGGTCGAAATCAAAAAATTCAATGAACAGTTCATTGGTCTTAAATTACCGGTAATCGGAGCGGAATGATTACTGTTTGATGAATCGAATCATGTGTTCATCATTCTTGAATCGTAACATATATATACCTTTGGGCAAGAATGACACATTAAGCGGAGTATTTGTCATGCCGGACATGATGGATGCTCCGTTTATTGTTATTATATCATAAGACTTTAGTTCTTGATGATGAATATGAAGAATATCTTCAATGGGATGAGGGAATATGCCATAGCTGATCAAAGCATCATCGATGGAACTCAATTGTTGCTCTCTGAATGTCAATGTTCTTATAGCGCTCCAAGCACTCCATCCATACATATTTAGAGACCGTATCTGCATATACCAAACTGAATCATTGCCCGGAATGAATTGTGGCAAATTGATTGAAGTTGCAAGCCCGGCATTCACAGTATCTGCTTTGGGAGAAAATGCAAGATGTGGTGAAAAACGCACTTGGGACTGCAAGATGCTGTCTTTTGCTTGTACTTGCCAAGAGATCACAAGACTTAGTTTTTCCCCTTTTGGATATGTTAACACAGTATCATTGCTTGGACGAATCACAATGATGCTTGGCACTTGTCCTTGTTGTAATTCCGAGAATCGGATGGCAGTCATTTCGCTCCAAGAACTCCAACCAGCATTGTTTCCAATTCTTGATTGCATATAGAGGATTTCATCTCCACCCATCGTACTAGCCGGAAGATGATTGGCAATCGGATTCATGATATCAGTTGTATCCGCAATCAA
>Ga0194132_10001935_pt1 | contig 40526 bp, 37 predicted proteins | sample TA2KigOf80mmetaG_FD_148612 | JGI IMG/M metagenome (GOLD analysis project Ga0194132, IMG submission 148612) | Freshwater microbial communities from Lake Tanganyika, Tanzania - TA2015054 Kigoma Offshore 80m | ecosystem: Environmental > Aquatic > Freshwater > Lake | place: Tanzania: Lake...
ACCTCGGCGGCCGCGTCATGGCGGCGGCGGCCCGCCGGCGCGCGGTGCGCGCGCGCTCCAAGCTCGTCGCGATGGCGAACGGCGACCCTCGCGCCATCACGTCCGAGCTGGTCTTCGAAGCCGCGCGGCTCGACGATCCGCTCGCCCGGGGCCTCGTGGACCGGGCGTGCGAAGCGCTGGCGGCGCTGCTCGCGGTGATCGTCAACGGCCTCGATCCCGAGGTCGTCGTGGTCACGGGCGGCGTCGCGGCCTCGCTGGAGCCGCTGCGCGGGGACATCATCCAGCGGGCCGCCCGCTACGCCTACGCGATGCCGCTGGCGCGGACGCGGATCGAGGTGGTGAGCGGCGACAAGGCGCGGACCGTGCGCGGCGGCGCCGCGCTCGTCCCCTACGAGCTCCGCCGCCGGGCGTCGGACGCCTTGCGACGAGTCGCGTACAATTCCGACACCCGAAGGGAGCGCAGCATGCCGAAGTACGTCATCGAACGGGAGATCCCCGGGATCGGCGCCTGGCCCGCGGACAAGCTGCGTGCCGCCGCTCGACGCTCCGTGGACGTCCTGCACAAGCTCGGCCCGCAGATCCAGTGGCAGGAGAGCTACGTGACCGGCGACCGCCTCTACTGTGTCTACATCGCCCCCGACGAGACCTTGATCCGCCAGCATGCCGCCGAGGGCGGCTTCCCGGTCACGCGGCTGTCGCGCGTCGCCGCTGAGATCGATCCGACCACCGCCGAGCCCCAGGCCCCGTGATGTTCGTCGAGCGCCCGGACGCGAAGCTCGCGTGGGAGGCGATGGGCTGGGGCTCCCCCGACGTGTTCCTCTGCCCGCCGCGGCAGCCGGTGTTCTACGGCCGCATGTGGAAGCACCAGATGCCGTATCTCTCGCACTACTTCCGCGTGGTCACGATGGACCCGCGCGGCAACGGCGCGTCGTCGCGGACGCCCACCGGCTATGACTTCGACACGCACTACGCGGACATGCTCGCGGTGCTCGAGGCGGCCGTGCATCCGCCGTTCGTGTTCGTCGCGTACTCGTGCGCGAGCATGCTCGCGGTGCGCTACGCGGTCGAGCATCCCGATCGCGTGTCCCACCTGGTCTTCGTGGCGCCGCAGTACCGCCAGTCGCTGCCCGAGCCGTTCGAGGACAAGGTGGCGCGCGTGATCCGCGACGACTTCGACGGCTGGCGCCGCCGCCTCTTCACGAAGAGCCTTCCCGAGCCGCACTCCCTCAAGGGGCTCGAGGACATGATGGCGTGGTCCGGCGAGTCGTCGCCGGAGATCTACATCGAGGCGCTCCGGCGCATCGCGCACGACGACGTGTTCGACCTGCTCGGCAAGCTCGACGTGCCGACACTGCTCCTGCACGGCACCGACGATCCCGTGGTGCCGTACCGCCATGGCCAGCGCTTCGCCGAGGCCGTGCCCGGCGCGCGCATGATCACCTTCGAGGGGGGCGGGCACGCGCTCCAGGTGCGCGAGCCCGTGGTGGTGAACCGCGCGATCCGCGACTTCGTGCAGGGCGCGGCCGTCGCCTCGCACACGGTCCCGCGCATGGCCGAACGGCCGACGGCCCCCCGCGCGCGGCGCGACAGCCGTCGCCGGGTGCTGTGGCTGTCGAGCCCGATCGGCCTCGGCCACATCCAGCGCGACATCGCGATGGCGCGGCGGCTGCGCGAGCTGCATCCCGACGTCACGGTCGACTTCCTCGCCGCCGACCCGGCCGCCGGCGTGGTCGAGGCCGCGGGCGAGCGGCTGCACCCCGCGACGGCGCGGCTCCTGAACGAGAGCGCGCACTTCGAGAGCGTCGCCCGGGACCACGACCTGCACGCGTTCAACGCGCTGTGGGACATGGACGCGATCATGGCGAACAACTTCCTCGTCTTCGCGGACGCCGCCGAGGGCGGTGACTACGACCTCTGGGTCGGCGACGAGGGCTGGGACCTCGACTACTACCTGCACGAGAACCCCGGCGTGAAGCGGGCCCCCTACGCGTTCGTCACCGACTTCATCGGGATGCTGCCGATGACGGAGGAGCCGGGCTCCGCCGAGTTCCGCCGGACCTGGGAGAAGAACGCCGAGAACGTCGACCACCTGCGCCTGCACCCCGACGTGCGCGACCTGTCGCTGCTCCTGGGCGACGTGGAGGACGTGCTCGACCGGCCGTTCGGCCCCGACCTGCCGAACATGCGGGACTGGGCGCGCGCGCACTTCCAGTTCCCCGGCTACACCTACCACTTCGACCCCCGCGCGTACGCCGACCGTGCGCGCCTGCGGCACGAGCTCGGCTATCGCGAGGGCGAGCGCGTGATCCTCGTCTCCGCCGGCGGCACGCGGGTCGGCAGGACGTTGCTCCGCAAGTGCGCCGACGCGTTCGCGTTGGCCGCGCCGGGACTCCCGGGCACACGGATGGTGCTGGTCGCGGGCCCGCGACTCGACCCGCGGGAGCTGCCGCGCGTGCCGGGCCTCGACGTGCACGCGTTCGTGCCGGACCTCTTCCGCCATCACGCGGCGGCCGACCTCGCGATCGTCCAGGGCGGCCTGACGACCACGATGGAGCTGGCCGCCTTCCGGACGCCGTTCCTCTACTTCCCGCTGCGGAACCACTTCGAGCAGCAGTTCTTCGTGAGCCGGCGCCTCGAGCGCCTCGGCGCCGGCGTCCGGATGGACTACGACGCGACCAGCGCCGAGGACCTCGCGGCCCGCATGGTCGAGCGTCTCGGCGCGCCGGCCACGTGGCGCGAGGTGCCGCGCGACGGCACCGACCGCGCGGCCCGGCTCCTTGCCGGGCTGCTGGCGTAGGCCGGCCGATGCGCGCGCGTGTGCCCGATCGAAGCGGTACCGTCGACTCGAACGGCGTTCCCGTCTACTGGGAGCTCTTCGGAGAAGGCGACCGCACGGTGGTGTTCGCGCCCGGCTGGCAGATCGGGCACAGCCGGTACTGGAAGATGCAGCTCCCGTACTTCGCGCGCTACTGCCGCGTGGTGACGTTCGATCCGCCCGGCTGCGGCAAGTCAGGCCGCCCGGCCACGGGCTACGACGAGGACACGCTCGCCGCGCACATGCTGGCCGTGCTCGACGCGACCGACACGCCGCGCGCGTCGCTGGTGTGCCACTCCCGCGCCGGTTGGTGGGGCGCGTTGATCGCGGCGCGCCATCCCGAGCGCGTGGAGCGGCTCGTCTTCGTGGGCTCCGCGTTCACGGACCCCCTGGCGCCGCGCGACGCGTTTCACCAGCGCATCGCCGACCCGCAGGGCTGGGAGAAGTTCAACAAGGCCTACTGGCACGCGCACTACGCGGACTTCGTCCGTTTCTTCATCGAGCACATCTTCACCGAGCCGCACACCACCAAGGCGATCGACGACGGCATCGCCTGGGGCCTGGAGAACACGCCGGCGGTGCTCGCGGCGACCGCCGAGGAGACGGGGTGCCGCACGTCGCGCGCGGAGCTGCTGGCCGCCCTGACCGCGCCGGTGCTCATCATCCACGGCACCGAGGACGCGATCCGGCCGATCACGCTCGCCGAGACGGTCCACGCCGCGGTGCCGGGGTCCGTGCTGGTGCCGTTCGACGGCTCGGGGCACGCTCCGCACGCCCGAGAGCCCGTGCGCTTCAACCTCGCGGTGCGGGACTTCCTCGGCCTCGCCCCCGCGCCGCGGCGGTTCCACCGCGCGACGCGGCGGCCGCGCCGCGCGCTGTTCATCTCCAGCCCCATCGGCCTCGGGCACGCGCTGCGCGACGTGGCGATCGCGCGCGAGCTGCGCGCGCTGCATCCCGACCTCCAGATCGACTGGCTCGCCCAGGACCCGGTGACGCGCGTGCTCGACGCGCGGGGCGAGCGCGTCCACCCGGCCAGCCGTGAGCTCGCCGGCGAGTCGGCGCACATCGAGTCGGAGGCCGGCGAGCACGACCTCCACGTCTTCCAGGCGTGGCGGAACATGGACGAGATCCTGCTCGCCAACTTCATGGTGCTGCACGACGTGCTGGAGGCGGCCCCGTACGACCTCGTGATCGGCGACGAGGCGTGGGAGACCGACTACTACCTGCACGAGAACCCGGAGCTGAAGTCGACCGCCTTCGCCTGGCTCACCGACTTCGTGGGCTGGATCCCGATGGATGAAGGGCGCGAGGCCTTCCTCACCGCCGACTACAACGCCGAGATGATCGAGCAGATCGCGCGCTTCCCGCGGGTGCGCGACCGCGCGCTCTTCGTCGGCAACCCCGACGACGTCGTCGACGTGCCGTTCGGGCCGAACCTGCCGAAGATCCGCGACTGGACGGCGGAGCACTTCGAGTTCCCGGGCTACATCCTCCCGTTCGATCCGGCGGAGTTCGCGGACCGCGCGGCGGTCCGGACCCGGCTCGGCTTCCGCCCCGACGAGCAGGTCGTGTTCGCCGCGGTCGGCGGCAGCGGCGTGGGCGCGCACCTCCTCCGCAAGGTCATCGCCGCCGTCGACGAGACACGCCGCCTCGTGCCCGGGCTGCGCATGATCGTCGTCGCCGGCCCGCGGATCGACCCGGCGTCGCTGCCGCAGCGCCCCGGGCTCGAGATCCGGCCGTTCGTGCCCGATCTCTACGCGCATCTGGCCGCGTGCGATCTCGCGGTCGTGCAGGGCGGGCTCACCACCTGCATGGAGCTCACCGCGACCAAGCGCCCGTTCCTGTACTTCCCGCTGCGCAACCACTTCGAGCAGAACGTGCACGTGCCCCACCGGCTCGCCCGGTACGGCGCGGGCACCCGCATGGACTACGACCGGACGACACCGGAGGCGCTCGCGCACGCGATCGCCGGCGGGCTCAAGCAGCCGGTCCTCTACCGCGACGTCGAGACCGGCGGCGCGCGCCGCGCGGCCGCGTCGCTCGCGTCCCTACTCTGAGGAGGCTTCCATGGCAGAGCAGCTGAACGACGTGAACCTCGAGGGCATGAAGGCGGCGGACAAGGCGTTCCGCGAGAACCCCGCGCTCGCCCGCCGCACCGTCAAGGTGCGCAGCTCGTGGCTGAAGGGCACCAAGACGATGATCGAGATCGGCGAGCAGGTCGCCGACGGCAGGCGCGTCACCCCGACGACCCGCAAGTTCGTCGTCACCGCCGACGCGCCGCCCGGCCTTGCCGGCGTGGACGCGGGCCCCTCGGCGCCGGAGCTGCTGATGGCCGCGCTCGCCCACTGCGTCACGGCGGGCATCGCGACGAACGCGGCGATGTTCGACGTGCCGATCGACGGGCTCGACATCGAGATGGACGGCGACATCGACCTCCGGGGCGTGTTCGGGCACGACAAGTCGGTGCGCAACGGCTTCAGCGACATCCGCTACACGGTCACGATCCACAGCCCGGCGCCGGAGGAGAAGGTCCGCCGCTGCAAGGAGACGATCGACCGCAAGTCGCCGGTGCTCGACACGCTGGTGAAGCCGGTGAACGTCTCCTCCACGTTCGTGCACAAGCCGAGCTGAGAGGACGCACCGGCGCGTGAGCGGCGTGATGCCGGGCGAGGTCAACTGCATCTTCACGAAGGTGCTGATCCCGCTCCTCGAGCGTGACGTGGGGCCGGAGGCCGTGGCGGCCGTCTGCCGCACGGCCGGGCGCTCGCGTGAGTGGCTCATGGCCGATCACAACTGGATCCCGCTCACGCTCGCCGACGAGCTGATGCGCCTCGGCGCGGAGCTCACCGGCGAGCGCGACGAGACGCGCTGGGCCCGCCGCTTCTGGGAATACGGCATGGACTGGAAGCCGCGCGAGGAGCGCTCCTACATCGGCACCTACACGATGGGGTTCGGCGACCCGCGGCAGATCTACGCGCGGCAGAACGTCTTCGCGCAGCAGGTCCACCGGTGGGCCCGGCTCGACATCGAGGCGATCGGGCGCACGCACGCCCGGTTCCGGTGGACCCCGCTCCCGGGCTATGCCATGCGGCGCTGGGCGTGCGAATGGCTCAAGGTGACCTTCGAGCGGTATCCCACCAACTGGGCGCTGCCGCGCGCGCAGATCACCGAGCGCCAGTGCGCGGCGCGCGGCGCCGAGGCGTGCGTGCTCGACGTCCGCTGGCAGAACCCGTCGCTCGGGCCGTGGTTCTGGACGCCGACCGCCGCGGGCTTCATCGGCGCCGCCGTCCTCTGGAGCGCCATGACCGCGGGGCCGCTTCCGTGGTTCGGCCAGGCGATCGCGGCGGGCCTGCACGCGCTCGGCGGCGTCGCGGTGGGCTACGGCCTGCGCGAGCAGCAGCGGCGGCGGCACACCCAGCGCCTGCTCGACCTGCAGGGGGAGGAGATCATCTACTCGAACAACGAGCTGGAGAAGAAGTTCCGCGAGCTCGAGACCAAGATCGAGCAGCTCTCGCTCCTCACCGAGCTGAGCGCCACCGTCAACGCGAGCCTCGACACCGCGAAGATCTACGAGCAGGGCCTCGCGCGGCTCGTCCACGGCATGCGCTATCAGGGCGCGTACTTCTTCGCCGTCGACCGGACGCAGGGCGTCGTGCGCGGTCACCGCGTGGCCGCCACCGACGTCCGCGCCGGCGCCTGGCCCGAGCGCCTCGCCTTCCCCCTCGACGCCGAGCACAGCGTCGTGGGCAAGGTGGCGCTGACCGGCATCCCGCTCGTCATCAACGACCTGGCGGAGACGCGCGAGCCGCTCCATCGCGCCACGGTCGAGCAGCTCGGCTACCGCTACCTGCTCGTGATGCCGTTCCGCGTGAAGCAGGAAGTCGTCGGCGTCCTCACGGTGTCGTCGTGGGACGTCCCCTTCAGCGAGAGCGACGTGGAGCTGATGGCCGCGGTGGCGAACCACATCGCGATCGCGCTGGACCGCGCGCAGAGCTTCGAGACCATCGAAGAGCTGTCGCGCGGCCTCGAAGACAAGGTCCGCGTGCGCACGGAGGAGCTGCGCGTCGCCAACGAGGAGCTGGCGGCGGCGTACCGCGACCTGCAGGCGACGCAGATGCAGCTCGTGCAGCGCGAGAAGATGGCATCGGTCGGCCAGCTCGTGGCCGGCGTCGCCCACGAGCTGAACAACCCGATCGGCTTCGTGTCCTCGAACGTGACCACGCTCGAGGAGTTCGTGACGCGGCTGCGTGCGATGCTCGAGGTCTACCGCGCGGTGCCGCTCGCGCCGGCCGACCGGGAGCGCGTGGAGGGCCGGTGGGCCGCGCTCAAGGTCGACTACGCGCTCAAGTACCTGGACTCGATGATCCTCGGCATTCGCGAGGGCGCCGAGCGCACGCGCAGGATCGTGCGCGACCTCCGCGTGTTCGCCCGCAGCGACGAGGACGTCTGGCAGCCGGTCGACCTGCACGAGGAGATCGAGTCGAGCCTGACGCTGCTCAACCACCTGCTCAAGGACCGCGTGCGCGTCCACCGGCGCTTCGGCGACCTCCCGTCGGTGGAGTGCGTCCGCTCGCAGATCGACCAGGTCTTCCTGAACCTGCTCGCGAACGCCGCCCAGGCCATCATCGGTGAGGGCGAGATCACGATCGAGACGCGTCAGCAGGGCGGCACGGCCGTCGTCACCATCGCCGACACCGGGCCCGGCATCCCTCCCGACGTCATCGGCCGGGTCTTCGATCCGTTCTTCACCACGAAGCCCGTCGGCGAGGGGACGGGGCTCGGACTGTCGATCAGCTACGAGATCGTGACCAAGCACCGCGGCGAGCTCACGGCGGGCAGCCCGCCCGGCGGCGGCGCGGTGTTCACCGTGCGCCTGCCGCTGGCGCGGGCAGGCTGACGTGGGCGAGACGGCCAGCGTCCTCATCGTCGACGACGAGCCGCGCGTCCTCGACTCGCTCGAGGCGCTGCTGGCGATGGACTACCGGATCCTGCGCGCCGAGCGCGGCGACGAGGCGCTCCGCGTGCTCGCCGCCGAGGACGTCGCGGTCGTCGTCAGCGACCAGCGCATGCCCGGCATGACGGGCACCGAGCTGCTCGCGCGCAGCCGCGAGGTCGCACCGGACACCGTGCGCGTCCTCCTGACCGCGTTCACCGACGCGGATGCGCTGATGGCGTCCATCAACGCGGCCAACGTCTACCAGTTCGTGCTGAAGCCGTGGGACCCGAAGGAGCTGGTCCACACGGTGCGGCGCGGCGTCGAGCGGTGGACGCTCACGCGCGAGCGCGAGCGGCTCCTGCACGACCTCGCGCTGCGCAACACCGAGCTCGAGGCCGCGCTCGTGCAGCTCCGCGCCGCGCAGGACGACCTCGTGCGCGAGGCCACGCTGCGCGGGCAGCTCCAGCGCTACGTCTCCCCGCAGCTCGTGGAGCACGCGCTGGCGAACCCCGCCCTGGCGGAGCTGCCGGGCCACGGCGGCGAGACGACCGTGCTGTTCGCCGACGTGGCCGGCTTCACGCGGCTCATCGAGAGCGCGCCGGCGCCGGTGGTGATCCGGCTTCTCGACGAGTACTTCAGCGAGATGGTCGAGCTGATCCACGAGAACGGCGGCACCGTCGAGCAGCTCATCGGCGACGAGATCGTCGCGCTCTTCGGCGGGCCGGAGACGCGCGACGACGCCGCCGCGGCCGCCGTGCGCGCGGCGCTCGACATGGTCGCCGCGGTGGCGCGCCTGAACGCGCGGTGGACCGCCGAGGGCCGGCCCACGTTCGACATCGGGGTCGGTATCGCCTCCGGCCGGGTGCTCGCGGGGACGATCGGCTCCGACCGGCGTCGCGAGCTCATCGTGGTCGGCCGTCCGATGATCGCCGCGGCCCGCATCCAGCGCATGACGCGCCTCTACGCCGCCCACGTGATCGCGGACGAGGCGACGTTCCGCCGCGTCCAGGGTCTGGTACGGTATCGCGAGCTCGGCGCCCCGCGGCTGAAGGGCCTGCGCGAGCGCCACACGCTCTACGAGATCCTCACGGAGGAGCCCGCGTGGACGAGCAGCCTGCCGCGGTCCTGATCGTCGACGACGAGCCGCGCGTGCTCGACTCGCTCGAGGCGATCCTCGCGGCCGAGTTCCGCGTGCTGCGCGCGGGCGGCGGCCCGGACGCGCTCGAGGTGCTCGCGCGCGAGCCGGTCGCGGTGATCGTCACCGACCAGCGCATGCCCGGCATGACCGGCACCGAGCTCCTGCGCCGGAGCCACGAGCTCCAGCCCGACGCGCTCCGCATCGTCCTCACCGCCTACACGGACGTCGACAGCCTGATGGACGCGGTGAACACGGGGCGCATCTACCACTTCGTGCCGAAGCCGTGGGACCCGGGCGCCCTGCTGTTGATCGTCCGCCGCGCCGCCGAGCGCTGGGCGCTGGTCGCGGAGAACGCGCGCCTCCGCGACGAGCTGGAGGTCGCCTACAACACGCTCCGTCGCGAGAGTGCGGACGTCCAGGCGCGTCCGCTCTCGTTCGAGGGCCTCATCGGTGCGGCCGGCGGGCTCCGCCGCGAGGTCGCGCTCGCGCGCCGCATCCTCGACGCCGACACGACCGTGCTGCTGCTCGGCGAGACCGGCACCGGCAAGGAGCTCTTCGCGCGGCTCATCCACGCCAACGGCCGCCGCGCCGCGCGGCCGTTCGTCGCGCAGAACTGCGGCGCCCTGCCCGAGGGCCTGCTGGAGTCCGAGCTGTTCGGCCACGTGCGCGGGGCGTTCACCGGCGCGAGCGCCGACCGTCGCGGCCTCTTCGAGCAGGCCGACGGTGGGACCATCTTCCTCGACGAGGTCGGTGAGATGTCGGCGGCGATGCAGCTGCGCCTGCTGCGCGTGCTGCAGGAGAGCGAGGTCCGGCGCGTGGGCGCCTCGCAGACCGCGAAGGTCGACGTGCGCGTGATCGCCGCGACCAACGTGGACCTCGACGCCGAGATCCAGGCCGGCGGCTTCCGGGCGGATCTCTACTACCGCCTCAACGTCTTCCCGATCCGGCTGCCGCCGCTGCGCGAGCGCGCGGAGGACGTCACCGCGCTGGCCGAGCACTTCCTGCGGCTCGCGCGCGAGCGCGCGCGCCGTGCGGTGCCGTCGATCGCGCCGGAAGCGCTGCGCTGCCTGCGCGCCTATCCGTTCCCGGGCAACGTGCGCGAGCTGGAGAACGAGATCGAGCGCGCGGTCGCCCTCGCGGACGACGGCCGCCCGCTGGGCGTCGAGCACCTCTCGGATCGGCTGCGCGTGACGGGCGCCGCGGCGGCCGCGCCGGTGACGCTCAACGAGGCGATCGAGCAGCTCAAGCGGCGGATGCTGGAGGACGCGCTGCGTGAGTGCGGCTCGAAGACCCGCGCCGCGGAGCGCCTCGGGCTCACGCGCCAGAGCCTGCAGCAGATGCTGCGGCGGCGCGTCGAGCCCTAGTCGCCGTTCACCTCGCGCACGATCCGCGCGACGTCCCCGCCGCTCTCACGCGTGAGACCGTCTACCACCCCGGCGCGGTCCTGCGCCGGACGGTTCTGGCTCATCTTCCACTTGCCCTCGAGCCGCGTGACCGCGAGCTCGAAGCCGACGATGCCCTTGAGCATCCCCTGCACGTACTCCGCGGGCGCGTCGCTCACCGCCCACGGCTCCGCGCGGCCCGCCTCGTGGTGCTCGGTGAGCCGCGTGACGAGCGCGAGCAGCCGCTCGGGCTCCTCGAAAAACGTCAGCCGCCCGCTCGCGTGGATCGCCACGTAGTTCCACGTCGGCACGACTTTGCCGCTCTCCTGCTTGGTCGGATACCAGGCGGGGGTGACGTAGGCATCGGGCCCGAGGAACATCGCGAGCGCGGGCACCTCCGCGCGCATCGTGCGCCACTGGGGATTCGCCTTCGCGATGTGGCCGATCAGCGTGCCGTACGGCGCCGGCGCCGGATCGATGAGCATCGGCACGTGGCTCGCCTCGATTCCGTCGGCGCCGAGCGTGACCAGCGAGCCGAACCCCTGCGCGCGAATGGCCGCGTGCAGCACCGCGGGATCGTCCTGCTTGAACTGCGGCGGGTTGTACATCGTCACGCGGGCCGTCTCCTCTGCGCGATGATCGTCCCGGCCCGGCGGAGCCATTCGGGATACGGCCCGGCCGCCAGCTCCGCGAACGTCACCCAGCGCGCCTCGTCGTGCTCCTCGGACAGCGCGACGTCGCGGTGGGCCGCCCGGCAGTGGAACGTGATGCCGATCGTCTCCCGCCGCTCGGCGCCGCGGTAGAAGTGGAACGCGTCGATGACGTCCACGACCGCCACGTCGAGGCCCGTTTCTTCCTTCGCCTCGCGGAGCACCGCTGCCTGCGGGGTCTCCCCCGGAAGGATGCCCCCGCTCCCGCTCTCCCACTCACCCGGCGCGTGGTCCTTGGCGGCGCTGCGCCGCAGCAGCAGGAGGCGGCCGTCGTGCTCGACGAGGAATACGACGCACACGAGGAAGCCCGCGCGCGTGTCGGCGGCTTCCAGCGCGCTCACGCCCGCCGGGCCTCGTACGCGGCGATCTCCTTTTCGTAGCTCAGCGTGAGCGCGATCTCGTCCTGGCCGCTCAGCAGCGCCTGCTTGCGGAACGGGTCGACCGTGAAGCGATGGACGGCGCCGTCGGGCCCGGTCACCATCTGGCTCTCGAGGTCGACGGTCATCGAGGCCCCCGGGTTGGCGTGGAGCTGCGCGCGGAGCGCCGCCACCACGTCGGCGGGCAGGATCACCGGCAGCAGCCCGTTCTTGTAGCAGTTCTCGTGGAAGATGTCGCCGAGGCTCGGCGCGATGACCGCGCGGATGCCGTGCTCGGCCAGCGACCACACCGCCGCTTCGCGTGACGAGCCGCAGCCGAAGTTCTCCGCGACCACGAGGATGCGCGCCTGCCGGAACGGCGCCTTGTTCAGCACGAACTCCTCGCGCTCGTGGCCCTGCTCGTCGAAGCGCACGTCGTGAAAGAGCAGCCCGTGATACTCGCCCTGCCCCTTGCGCAGGAAGCGCGCGGGGATCACGCGATCCGTGTCGATGTTCGGCAGGTCCATCGGCGCCGCGACGGCCGTGACGTTCGTGAAGGGTTGCATCACGCGGCCCCCAGGTGCCGCACGTCGGTGAGGCGGCCGGTGACCGCGGCGGCGGCGGCCATCGCCGGGCTCACCAGGTGCGTGCGCGCGCCCTTGCCCTGCCGGCCTTCGAAGTTGCGATTGGACGTCGACGCCACGCGCACGCCCGGCGCCGCCGTCTCGCCGTTCATGCCGACGCACATCGAGCACCCCGCCTCACGCCACTCGAACCCGGCATCGCGGAAGATCCGGTCGAGCCCCTCCGCCTCCGCGGCCTGCTTGATGAGCCCCGAGCCCGGCACCACCCACGCGGGCACGAGCGCGCGCCGCCCTTTGGCGACGGCCGCGGCGGCGCGCAGGTCGGCGAGCCGGCTGTTGGTGCACGAGCCGATGAACACGCGGTCGACCTTCACGGCCGTGAGCGGCATGCCGGGCGTCAGCCCCATGTAGGCGATCGCCCGCTCCATGCTCGCGCGCTTCGCGGTGTCGCCCTCGGCGGCGGGATCCGGCACCGTCGCGGTGATCGGCAGCGCGTCCTGCGGGCTCGTGCCCCAGGTCACGGTCGGCGCGATCGCACTCCCGTCGAGCGTGACCTCGCGATCGAATGCCGCACCGGGATCCGAGGGCAGCGTTCTCCACTCGGCGACCGCCCTCGCCCACGCGTCGCCCTTCGGCGCGTACGGCCGGCCTTCGAGATACGCGAACGTGGTCTCGTCGGGCGCGACCATGCCGGCCCGCGCGCCGCCCTCGATCGACATGTTGCACACGGTCATGCGCTCGTCGACCGACATCGCGCGGATCACGGCGCCCGCGTACTCGATGGCGTAACCGACGCCGCCGCCCGCGCCGATCGTCGCGATGATCGCGAGGATCACGTCCTTGGCGCCGACGCCCGCACCGAGGTGCCCGTCCACCGTGATCCGCATGACCTTCGGCTTGCGCTGCCACAGGCACTGCGTGGCGAGCACGTGCTCGACCTCGCTCGAGCCGATGCCGAACGCCAGCGCGCCGAGCGCGCCATGGGTCGCGGTGTGCGAGTCGCCGCACACGAGCAGGATGCCCGGCTGCGTCAGCCCCTGCTCCGGCCCGATCACGTGGACGATGCCGCGCCGTGCGTCCCCCACGCCGAAGTAGCCGATCTTCCGCGCGGCCGTGTGGCCGGCGAGCGCGTCGACCATGGCGCGGATCTCGGGATCGGTCGGCGTCGTCCCCGGCGTCGTCGGCAGGTAGTGATCGGCGGTGGCGACAGCCAGCTCGGGACGGCGGACGCGCCGGCCGCTCTTCTCGAGGCGCGCGAAGGCGCTGGCCGAGCCCTCGTGCAGCAGATGACGGTCGACGTAGAGCAGTGTCTGCCCGCCCGGGCCCTCGGTGACGACGTGCCGGCTCCAGATCTTCTCGAACATGGTGGAAGGCATGGTCCCGAAGGTACACCGAACCGGAGCGCGGTCGGTGGCATGCCGCTTGCGCGGTTGAGCAGTCGTGGGAACGACCGTCCGGCTGTTCAGCATCGCGCGCATTCCGATCTACGTGCACGTGAGCTGGCTGGCCATCTACGCGCTCATCACGTGGACGCTCGCCGTCGGCTACTTTCCCCAGGCGATCCCGAACCTGCCCGCCGCCGCGTACTGGGCGCACGGCCTCGTCGCCGCGCTGCTGCTGTTCGTGTCCGTCCTGCTCCACGAGCTGTCGCACTCGCTGGTGGCCCTGGGGCACGGCCTCGGGGTACGCGGGATCACGCTGCACGTGTTCGGCGGGGTCTCGCAGCTCGAGGACGAGCCGCCGAGCGCGCGCGCCGAGGCCCTGATCGCCGCCGCCGGGCCGCTCGTGAGCTTCGCGCTCGCGGGCGTGCTCTGGGCGTTCCGCGCGGCCGGCCTCGCCAACGCGCCCTCCGCCGAGGCGATCGTCGCCTATCTGATCACCGTCAACGTCATCGTGGGCATCTTCAACCTCGTCCCGGGATTTCCACTGGACGGCGGCCGGATCCTCCGCGCGTTCCTGTGGCACTGGAACGGCTCGCTCCCTCGCGCGACGTACCTCGCGAGCCGCGCCGGCGTGGGCATCGCCTACGCGCTCATGGCGTTCGGCGTGTTCCAGATGTTCGGCGGCTCGCTGGTGAGCGGGCTCTGGTTCGTGCTGATCGGCGTCTTTCTCCAATCCGCCGCCAACGCCAGCTACGCGCAGGTGGGGCTGCGCGAGGCGCTCGAGCGGCTGCGGGTGTCGGCCGTCATGACCCCGGAGGTCGTGACGGTTGCGCCGGACGAGACCGTCGCGCAGCTCGTCGACACGTTCTGGCGCCATCACGTCGCGAGCTTTCCGGTGGTGGAGAACGACCGCGTGGTCGGCATCGCGAGCGTGACTCAGCTCCAGCGGGTCGCGCAGGAGCAGTGGCCGCTGGTGCGGGTGGCGGACGTGATGAAGCCGATCGACGAGACGCTGACCATCCGGTCCACCGACACCGCGTTCAAGGCGTTCGAGCGCGCGTCGACGAACGGGATCGGCCGGCTGGCGGTGATCGACGACGAGCGGCTGGTCGGCTACCTCTCGATGCAGGACCTCACGCACGTCCTCGCGCTGCACAGCCTCGGTCAGTCCGGCACGCGCGGGCATGGCCTGCCGGGCGCGCGCCCGCGCTCGCTCCGCCGCGTCGCGTAGCGCCTCACGCGGCCGGGCGGAAGATCAGGACGTCGCGCGCGAACGTCACCGCCAGCGCCTCCACCGCCGCGACGCGCGGCTGCTGGCTCGTGCGAAGCCCGCGGTAGGACGCGGTGAGCACGTCGGCCACGCCGGTGGGGTCGAGCCGCGCGCGTCCCCGCAGGCCCTCACGGCGGACCAGCGCGAACGCCGGCGCGCACGCATCGATGACGCGCTCGGCGCGCTCGCGCGCGATCCCCTCGCCGAGCACGGCCGCGCGCAGCTCGACCAGATCGTCGGCGGCCGGGACCACGACGACGAGCGCGCCGTCGTCGCGGATCACCCGCCGGAACTCGGCGGCGTTCACCCGCGCCGTGACCGAGAGAACGGCCGCGAAGGACGCGTCGGCGTACGGCAGGAACCGGTCGGCGTTCGCGACGACCCAGTGCTGCTCGGGATGCGCCTTCGCCGCGGCGTCGACCGCCGGGACCGAGATGTCGAGGCCGTAGCCGTCGCACCCCGTTCGGGCCGCGACGGCGGCCACGTGCGCGCCGTCGCCGCACCCGACATCGAGGACCGCGTCGCCGGGGCGTGCCGGCACGAGCGCGGCGGTCGCGTCGACGAGCGCACGCTCCACCCCGCCGCGGCGCAGGCGCGCCCGCGCCTCGACCGCCTCCGCCGAATCGCCGGGATGCGCCGACCGGCGGTCCTGCGGCTGGAGCAGGTTGACGTAGCCGCGGCGGGCGACGTCGAACGCGTGCGCGCGAGGGCACACCAGCCGCCGCTCGTCGCGCGCGAGCGGGAGCCGGCAGCCCCGCACGGAACACAGCAGCGTCACCGCCGCGGGCAGCGGATCAGCGCCGTGCGCGGTCGACCGCCGCGCGCACCGCGGCGGCGGTCAGCGGCGTCTTCGTCATCCGCACGCCGAACGGCGCCAGCGCGTCGTCCACCGCGTTCGCGATGGCCGCCGGCGGCGAGATCGCCCCGCCCTCCCCGATCCCCTTCATGCCGAGCGGGTTGCGCGGCGACGGGTACTCGAGGTGCACGGTCTCGATCATCGGCAGGTCGCTCGCCTTCGGGATCGCGTAGTCCATGAGGCTCCCGCTCAGGAGCTGCCCCTGCTCGTCGTAGACCATCTCCTCCATCAGGCCGCCGCCGACACCCTGCGCGACCCCGCCGTGGATCTGCCCGTCCACGATCGGCGGGTTGATCACGTGCCCGCAGTCGTGCGCGACCACGTAGCGGCGCAGCTTCACCTCGCCGGTGTCCGGATCGACGTCGACGACGGCCACGTGCACCGCGCTCGTGTAGGTGACGGTCGGCTGGTGCGCGTAGACCGTCGCCTCGAAGTCCGGGGACGCGACGCCGGGCTTCGCGAACGTCGGCCACGACGCCTGGATGACTTTCAGCCACGGGATCGACGATGCCGGCGCGCCGCGCACGGACAGCACGCCGTCGGTGACGTCGATGTCCGCGGGCGCCGCCTCGAGCAGCGTCGCCGCCGCGGCGACGACTTTCTCGCGCACCTTGCCGCTCGCCTCGTGAATGGACGTGCCGGCGTTCACCGCGCTCCGCGACGCGAACGTGCCGACGCCGAACGGGATCGCCGCGGTGTCACCGCCGACCACCGTGACCCAGTCCATCGGGATGCCGAGCGCGTCGGCCGCGATCTGCGCGAACGACGTCTCATGGCCCTGTCCCTGCGAGCAGGCGCCGGTCGCCACCGTCGCGTGGCCCGAGGCATCCAGCCGCACGGTCGCGCCCTCCGTCGGCCCGATCGCGGTGCCCTCGACGTAGCCGGAGATGCCGATGCCGCGGTGGATGCCCTGCGCGCGGAGCGCCGCCTGCTCCTTGCGGAACGCGTCGTAGTCGATCGCCGTGAGCGCGGCCTCCAGCGCCGCCTTGAAGTCCCCGGTGTCGTAGACCAGCGGGTTGCCGTCGCGGTACGGAATCGCCAGCTCGTACGGCAGGTCGGAGGCCGCGAGATAGTTGCGCCGCCGGAGCTCCGCCGGGTCCATGCGGAGCTCGCGCGCCAGGCAGTCGACGATGCGGTCCATCGCGAACACGGTCTCCGGCCGCCCGGCGCCGCGGTACGGCGCGTTCGCCGTGCGATTCGTCACCACGCCCATGCACTCGACCGCGAGGCTCGCGATGCGGTGCGGGCCGAGCAGGTGCGCCACCGTGTTGTACGGCAGCACGATGCCCCAGACGTTGTACGCGCCGAGGTCGACCCAGATGCGGTCGCGCACCGCGAGCATGGTGCCGTCGCGCCGGGCCGCGATCTCGATGTCGTGCACCTGCGCGCGCGCGTGCGCCGAGCCGGACATGTGCTCGCGGCGGCTCTCCATCCACTTCACCGGCCGGCGGGCGAGGATGGCGGCCGCGGGGACCAGCAGGTCTTCCGGATAGCCGTTGGCCTTGGTGCCGAAGCCGCCGCCGACGTCGGGCGCGATCACGCGGATCTTGTGGGCGGGCAGGCCCAGCGCGGCGACCAGCCCCTGCTGCACGAAGTGGACGACCTGCGTGGTGTTCCACGTCGTCAGGCTCTGATCCCGCGCGTCCCACGCGGCGATCACGCCGCGCGTCTCGATCGGCATGCCGACGTAGCGCTGGATGTCGAAGCGCTGCCGCACGCGCACGTCCGCCGCGCCGAACGCCGCGTCGGCGTCGCCGAAGCCCGTGCGGAAGCGCAGCGCGACGTTGTCGCCCCACGCGGCGTGGATCACCGGCGCGCCCGGCTCGGCGGCGGCGACCGGATCGCCGACGACGGGCAACGGCTCGTAGTCCACCTCGACCAGGTCCACGGCATCGAGCGCCACCGCGGGGCTCTCGGCGAGCACCATCGCCACGATCTCGCCCACGTGGAGCGCGCGGTCCTTGCACATCGCGAGCTGGACGATCGTGCGCATGCTCACGTCCACGCGCGCCGCCAGCCCCGGCGGGATGGCGCCGAACAGCGGCATCGGCTTCATCCAGCGCTCGAGGTCCGCGAACGTCAGCACGTGCGCGACGCCGGGGACGGCGCGCGCCCGTGCCGTGTCAACGCGGCGGATGCGCGCGTGCGCGTGCGGGCTGCGCACGAACGCCGCGTGCAGCATGCCGGGCAGCGTGAGGTCGTCGAGGAACCGCCCTTCACCCCGCAGGTAGCGCGGGTCTTCCCGCCGCCGCACGGATGCCCCGAAATACTTCGCGCCCATCGTGTCTCAGGCTCCTTCGGATTCGAGCCGGGCGACGTCCGCGAGATCCTGAGGACGGCCGACGGCCTTCTTGTTGACGATCAAGTGCTGCCGGCTGATGACGGGAACACGCAGCCCTTCCACGTCCACCTGCATGCGGTGCGCCCAGGCATCCGCGAAGTCCACGCCGTCGACCGAGGTCAGCAGGTCGATGCGGCGGGGCGCGACGCCGATCTGGATGACCCGAGCCGGCATCAACAGCTCATCGGCGCCGATCGATGACCCGGGCGCGCCAAACCGCGCAAGCGCCCGCCGGACCTTCACGGCATTCTCCGGGGATGGACGGACCCAGATGTCGAGGTCCGCGGTCGCGCGGGGAATCCCGTGGACGGCGACCGCATAGGCGCCGACGAGAAGGAACTCAGCGTTCTCGTCGGATAACGCGGACAACATGTCGCGGAAGTCCGGATTCAGCAAGGCGACCTCCCTTGAAAGCCCAGGCGTCAAGGGTGAGTTGCCACATCAGCTGCAGCCGCTCCGTCGCCGTCGCTGGCGCCGGCGCGTCCGCGCCGGCACGGCTCATCTCTCGTACGCGGATCGTGCGTTCGCCCACGGCCCTAGAATACGTCGTCTAACCGCCGAGGTACGCCTTCTTCACGTGCTCGTCGCGCGCCAGCTCGCGCGCGGGGCCCTCCAGCACGATGCGGCCCGTCTCCATCACGTACGCGCGCGTCGCGAGCTGGAGCGCCATGTACGCGTTCTGCTCGACCATGAGCACGGTCGTGCCCTCGCGCTGGATGCCGGCGATGATGGCGAAGACCGTCTCCACGATCGTGGGCGCGAGCCCGAGCGACGGCTCGTCGAAGAGGATCAGGCGCGGGCGGGCCATCAGCGCGCGGCCGATGGCCAGCATCTGCTGCTCGCCGCCCGAGAGCGTGCCCGCGGCCTGCGCGCGCCGCTCCGCCAGGATCGGGAAGTGCGCGAACACGCGCTCCATGTCGGCCGCCACCGCGGCAGCGTCGGTGCGCACGTACGCGCCCATCATGAGGTTCTCGTGCACGGTCATGTACGGGAACACGCGCCGGCCCTCCGGGCAGTGCGCGATGCCGCGCTTGAGGATCTCCTGCGGGGCGAGGCCGTGGATGTCCTGCCCGTCGAAGCGGATGCGCCCGGCCGCCGCGGGCACGAGCCCGGAGATGGCTTTCAGCGTGGTCGTCTTCCCGGCGCCGTTCGCGCCGATCAGGCAGACGAACTCCGCGGCCTCGACGCGCAACGAGACGTCCGCCAGCGCGGTGACCGCGCCGTAGCGCGCGGTCAGGCCCTCGAGCGTCAGCATGGGGGTGTGGGGTCCTCCAGTTGCGGGGCCCCCTGTCCAAGGTAGGCGCGAATCACGTCGGGATCGCGCTGGATCTCCGCCGGCCTGCCGTCGGCGATGAGCCGGCCGTAGTTCAGCACGAGCACGCGGTCGGAGATGCCCATCACCAGGCGCATGTCGTGCTCGACGAGGAAGACCGTGATGCCGTCGTCGCGGATGCGCCGGATGAGCCCCGCGAGCGTGGCCTTCTCCGACGCCGTCATGCCGGAGCCCGGCTCGTCCAGCAGCAGCAGCCGCGGTTGCGCGGCGAGCGCGATCGCCAGCTCGAGCAGGCGCTGCTCGCCGTACGCCAGCGCGCGCGCCAGCGCGCCGCGCTTGCCCGTGAGTCCGACGAACTCGATCACGCGCGCCGCTTCGTCCGCGAGCGCGCGGTCCTCGGCGCGCACGCGCCCGCGGCGGAGCACCGCGGCCACCAGCCCGACGCGCCCGCGCAGATGCAGGCCGGTCAGCACGTTCTCCATCACCGAGAGGCCGGGGAAGAGGCTCGTCTTCTGAAAGGTCCGCACGAGGCCGCGGGCGGCGATGCGATGCGGGCGCCAGCCGGTGATCGGCGTGCCGTCGTGCGTGACGCCGCCGGCGGTCGGCCGCTGGAAGCCGGTGATCACGTTGAACGCGGTGGTCTTGCCCGCGCCGTTCGGTCCGATGAGGCTCGTGACGGTGCCGCGCGCCACGCCGAACGTGACGCCGCCCACGGCGGTGACGCCGCCGAACCGCACGGCGAGGTCACGGATCTCGAGCACGGTGCTCACCCGCGGCGGGCCCGCCACGCGGAGAGCGCGGGCACGATGCCCTGCGGCATGAAGAAGAGCACGAGGATCAGCAGGATCCCGTAGAGCAGCATCTGCCACTGCCACGACGTCGCCGCGCGCAGCACTTCGGGCAGCGCGGTGAACAGGACCGCGCCGACGACCGGCCCGAGCAGCGTCCCCTTCCCGCCCGCCACGACCATGATCACCATCGTGACCGTGTACGTGAACAGGAAGACCTCGGGGCTGACGAACCGCGTGTAGTGCGCGTAGAGGCCGCCGCCGAGGCCGGCCATCGCCGCGCTGATCACGGTCGCGAGCACGAGGTAGTGGGTGACGTTCACGCCGATCGACTGCGCGAGGGTCTCGTTCTCGCGGAGCGCGATGAGCGCGCGCCCCACGCGCGAGCGCACCACGGCCGCGCAGACCAGGTAGCACGCGACGACCGCCGCGAGCACGAGGTAGTAGTAGTGCGTCTTGCGCAGGAGCGAGACCTCGAGCACGCCGGGAATCGCGAGCTCGACGGCGGGCACGCCGGGGATGCCGAGCGGCCCGTTGGTCAGCTCCATCCAGTTGACGCTGACCAGCGAGACGACGCCGGCGAAGCTCAGCGTCAGCAGCACGAAATACGCGCCGCGGATCTTCAGGGCGAGCCGCCCGATCACCCACCCCGCGAGCGCGGGCACCGCGATCGCGACGAGCAGGCCGAGCCACGGCGACCACTCGAGCTTCACGGTGAGCAGCGCGGAGGCGTACGCGCCGATCCCGAAGAACGCGGCGTGCCCGAGCGAGAGCTGGCCCGTGTAGCCGAGCAGCAGGTTCAGGCTCAGCGCGAGGACCGCGAAGATGCCGGCCATGATGAGCGTGTGGAGGTGATACGGGTTCCAGACCCAGAACGGCGCGGTGGCCGCGACCAGGAGGGTCGCGGGCCAGAGGGCCTTACCCAACACGTTCGGCGCGCGCGAAGAGCCCGGCGGGCCGCAGCAGCAGCACGGCCACGATGATCACGAAGCCCACGGCGTCCCGGTAGCCGGACGAGATGTAGCCGGCGCCCAGCTCTTCCGCCACGCCGAGCACCACGCCGCCGAGCGCGGCGCCGGCGAAGTTGCCGAGGCCGCCGAGGATGACCACCGAGAACGCCTTCTGCGAGGCGAGATCGCCCATCGAGGGATAGAGCAGGAACACGGGCCCGAGCAAGGCGCCCGCCGCCGCGGCCAGCCCGGCGCCGAACGCGAACGTGATCATGTGGATGCGCTCGATGCTCACGCCCATGAGGGCGGCCGTCTCGCGGTCCTGGAACGTCGCCCGCATCGCGCGCCCGAGCTTGGTCTTCGCGAGCAGCAGGTGCGCGCCGACGATCAGCAGCGCCGACACCGCGAACACGAACAGGCGCAGCGGCGAGACCGAGAGCGGCCCCAGCGTCAGGGGCTGCGACGGCAGCGGCGTCGGGATGTTCTTCGCGACGCCGCCCCAGCCGAGCAGCTCGGCGTTCTGCATGGCGATCCAGAGGCCGATCATCATCAGCATCACGGTGTCGATCGACTGCGTGCGGAGCGGACGGAGCAGCACGCGATCGCAGAGGGCGCCGGCGGCGGCGCCCACCGCGATCGCGATCGGAATCGCGAGAAAGAAGTTGACGGAGCCGAGGACCAGAGCCGCGAACGTCGCGTACGCACCCAGGGTGTAGAACTCCCCGTGGGCGAAGTTCACGACGTTCATCAGCCCGAACACCAGCGTCAGCCCGATCCCGAGCAGGCTGTACGTCGCCCCCAACAACAGCCCGTTCAGCAGATGTTGGAGGAACTGGTCCAAGTCGCTTCGGGCGCTACTTCTTCGCGGCGAAGGCCGGCAGCGCGATCTTCCCGTCCTTGATCTGGACGATGAAGATGCTCGGCTTGCTCTGCCCGCTCTCCTTGCCGGCCGGGCCGTCCTTCTCGAACTTGATCGGGCCGTTCACGCCCATGAGCTGCACCTTCCAGAGGGCGTCGCGCACCGCCTTCGGGTCCGGGCGGCCTGCCGCCTTGATCCCCTCGGCGGCGGTCAGCACGCCGTCGTGGCCGCGGAAGCCTTCGGTGAGGCCGTCGAACGGGTGCCCGCGCTTGTTCCACTCGTCGACGAACGCCTTCGCGAGCTTGCCGTCCGGCATGGCCTCGGGGAACCACGGCAGGAAGAAGAGGATGTGATAGCTCCCCTCCGCCGCCGGCCCCGCCTGCTTGATGAGCTGGCTCGGCGACGAGCTGCCGCCCGTCGTCACGATCTTCCGGGTCAGCCGCTGCTCCTGCGCCTGCCGCAGCACGAGCGTGATCTGCTCGACGGCGGTGGTGACGAAGAGCGTGTCGGCGTCGCCCGCCTTCACCTTGGTGAGCTGCGCGTTCATGTCCGTCGCGGACTGCTCCATGAACTCCGCGAGGCCGACGTGGGCGCCCGACTTCTTGAGGATGTCGCCGAACGCGCCGACGGCGCCGCGGCCCCAGTCGGTGTTGACCGCGAGGAAGTCGGCCTTCTTCACGCCGAGGTCCTTCAGGTACTTCTCGAGCCCGAGCGCTTCCATCTCGCTCGGCGGGCTGATGCGGAAGATCCACGGGTTGCCGCGCTTGGTGATCGTGGCCGCGCTGGACGTCTCGACCACCATCGGCACGCCGTACTCCTCGAGCTTCGGCATCGCCGCGAGCGTCATCGAGCTGCCCCAGGCGCCGACGATGACCGGCACCTTGTCCTTCACGATGAGCTTCTCGGCGGCCGTGGCGGCTTCCTTCGGGTCGGACTTGTTGTCCTCGATCAGGAGCTGGACCTGCCGGCCGAGCACGCCGCCGCGCTGGTTGATCCAGTCGCGCGCGATCTCGGCGCCCATGCGCACGTAGTTGCCGGAGGCCGCGACGGGCCCGGACAGCGGCTGGATGACACCGATCTTGATCGGATCTCCCTGCGCGAACACGCCGGACCACCCGGCCGCGACGACGAGGGCGACGACGACGGACATCGTGAACGCAAAACGCCTCATCCCTGGGTCTCCTTCCGTTCCGCGCGGTTACTTTCATCGCTTTTCCGTGGCGTGTCAAACGACCGGGCGGGCCCGCTCGCGCGGAGGCGCGATCTCGGGTACCGTTCGGCTCAGACGCCTGATCGGAGGATTGCCCGCATGACACGCGCTCCCTGGCTTCCCGCACTCGCGGGCACCCTCTGCCTGTTGCTCGCCTCGTCGCTCGGCACCGCTGCGCCGTCGGCGCCTGCGCCTGCCGTTCCCGCGCCCCCGGCGCCTCGCCGAGAGCTCACGGTCGACACGCTCTCGGTGGTGAAGCTGCGCAGTCGCACCGTCTCCGACGCGCGCTCGGCGGCGACGCTCGGCACGCAGCGCGAGGGCACCGGCGTCGTCATCGACGGCAAGGGGCTGGTCCTCACGATCGGCTACCTGATCCTCGAAGCCGAATCGATCGAGCTGTCCACGGTGGCCGGGCACAGCGTCCCGGCGTCCGTGGTGGCCTACGACGCCGAGACGGGCTTCGGCCTCGTCCGGGCCCTGGGCCCGCTCCCGATCGCGCCGGTCACCTTCGGAGAGTCCGCCGGCGTCGCGATGCGTGATCGCGTGCTCATCGTGGGCTTCGACGGCGTGGCGCCGGCGTACGTCGTCTCGCGGCGTCCGTACGTGGCCTACTGGGAGTACCTGCTGCCGGACGCGATCTACACCGCGCCCGCGACGGTGAACTGGCAGGGCGCGGCGCTGCTCGATCGCCACCAACGACTGATCGGGATCGGGCACCTCGCGGTGCCCGATGCGATCGCCGCCGGCCAGCAGGTCCCCGGGAACCTGTTCGTGCCGATCGATCGCCTGAAGCCGATCCTCGCCGACCTGGTGGCGCGCGGACGCTCCTCGACGCCGCCGCGCCCGTGGCTCGGCGTCTACACGCGCGAGGTGGAAGGCAACGTCATCGTCACGCGCGTCGCCGACGACGGGCCGGCCGACCGCGGGCCGGTGCGCCCCGGCGACGTCGTCGTCGCGGTCGACGGCCAGACCATCAAGGGCCAGGCCGACTTCTACCAGCGCATCTGGCGGAGCGGCGACCCGGAGCGCGAGATGGCGCTCGACGTGCTGCGCGCGGGGCGCATCGAGCGCGTCACGGTGAAGACCAGCGAGCGGGACCGGTACTACCGCGCGCGGCCCACGTACTAAATGGTTCCGCGCGGAGTTCCGTGCCTCGGAGTATCAGAATTCTGATAGGCTGGCCTCATGCCGGTCATCAGGCCGATCTCCGACCTCAGGAATCGTGCGAAGGCGATCTCGGCGCTCTGCCACCGCGGTGACGAGCCGGTCTTCATCACCCGCAATGGCGAAGGCGACATGGTCGTCCTCAGCCAGGCTCACTACGAACGGCTTCAGGCCCAGCTCGACCTCTACCGGAAGCTGGCCGAGGCGGAGGCGCAGGTCGGCCGCCGCGCCAAACGATCCGCGCACCGAGCCGTCATCCGGAGGCTTCGCGACAGGATCACTTGAGCCGCCGGCGCTACCGCATCGAGTACCTCCCCGTTGCCGAGAACGATCTCCTCGATATCGTCGACTACATCGCGCGCGACCGTCCCACCGCCGCGCGCGCATTCGTGGACCGGCTGGACCGCGCGGTGGCCCGGTTGGCTGTGTTCCCTCGCTCCGGACGGCAACCCGACGACCAGCGGCTCAGGGCCGCCGGGTACCGCATCGTCGTGGTCGACGACTATCTCGTCTTCTACGTCGTGCGCTCTTCGGCCGTGCAGATACGGCGGGTCATTCACGGCGCTCGTCGATACGACTTCCTCCTTTGAGGACTAAGCCTGGAGGCCTGTCACGCCTTGGAAAAGTGACGTATCTTGTCGACGCGATGGCGAGCTGGAGTTCAATAGGCTTAAGGCGACACGTCTCTCGCCGTCGGAGCCAAAGACGCGTGATGGCCACGGTATTCATCGCGGTCTCGGCTCTTTCGAGTTCAGCGCCCGACGCGGAAGCTCAAGTCGGCGGACTTTTTCAGATCTCCGGTAAGATTTATGACCGAGACGAGACAACCGTCTATGTGCTCGGTCGCGCAATCCCGATAGACCGCTCGGGACAGTTCGAAATGGCCAGAGTCAGCGAGTTCGGCGCATCGGTAACGAAAGAAGATAAGTCGCTTGCCGTCCTGAACCCCGCATCCAACGACATAAAAGGCGGCGTGGTCTATTCCGGGCCAGCAAGGTTCTTGAAGCGAGTCGTTGGACAGAATCGCTTTGGAGGTCCTGCCCCGATACTCGTTTATGAGGCGGTGTCGCCAGAGCGAGGGCGAGGGGCTCCGAACGCCGCTCCGGACCTCCCCGATGCGCGTTCGACTGCGCGACAACGAAAGGCCGAGGGGACTCCGGACTCAGCCCTCGAATCCGGTCAGATCTTCGAGACGGCCGACCTCGCGGAGATCGCCGGACGCATTCGAACCGCTAAGTGCGCTGCCGAGACGGTCTGCGCAACTCAATCACCATGGCGCATACGGGCCATCCGCTGGACACCGCAAGGCAGTGTCGCCTATATCGTAACGCGGTGGGATCCCGCGCACTGCGGCAGTGGGGGATGCACCGACAACTTGGTGATCGTCGAGGGGACAACGGTTCGAGTGCTTGCCGCAGCATTCGGTGACATGGAGGCGCTCGACTCGCATACCCGTGGTGTTCGCGATATTGCCATTTCTCGCAAGAGCGTCGGCAGGACTATATTTGTTTGGAACGGCACCGATTACCGCCCAGCGAAATGATCTGACTCGGCGGATACTTTTCACCACTCGCACTTGACGTACAACGCAGGCGGACAACCTAATGGAATCCGAACTGAGAACCGGCAAGGAAGATATCGACGGTGGCGAATGGACAAACTGCTGGTTCTGCGAGCACATCTTCCGTAGGCGTCGGCAGACCCTGCGGTACTGCTATCACTGCCACAAGGGGTTCTGCGAGGGCGAACACGGATCATTCGCCGCTGCCGGCGGCCGACCGCCGCTCGCCGTTTGCGTGAATTGCTGGAAACCTCGACCCAGCTAGCATGGTGCCCATGACGCCCACGCCCTGGAACCGCTACGCCTCCGCGCTCCCGTCCATCGCCGACGCCGTCGGCCGCACCCCGCTCGTGAAGCTCAACCGGATCACCAGCGGCGTCTCGCCCGCCATCTACGTGAAGGTCGAGTGGTACGGCGCGACCGGCAGCCTCAAGGACCGGATCTACCTGCACATGTTCGAGCGCGCCGAGCAGCGCGGCGAGCTGAAGCCAGGCATGCGCGTGCTCGAGTGCTCGACGGGCAACGCGGGCATCGCGTGCGCGTGGGTGGCGGCCGTCAAGGGCTATCCGTGCACGATCGTGATGCCGGAAGGCATGAGCGACGAGCGCAAGAAGATCATGCGCGCGTACGGCGCCGAGCTGGTCTTCACGCCCGGCGGCGAGAGCGACGTCGATCTCTCGCTCGAGAAGCTCAACGAGATCCGGGCGAAGGACCCCGCGGCCACCTGGGTGCCCGGGCAGTTCGACAATCCCGACAACGTCGAGACGCACATGCTGACGACGGGGCCGGAGATCTGGGAGCAGATGGGCGGCAAGATCGGGGCCTTCGTCGACTCGCAGGGCTCGGGCGGCCTGCTCACCGGCGTCGGCCGCTATCTCCGCAGCCGGGACACGAGCGTCAAGCTCTATGCCGTCGAGCCGGCGGAGTGCGCGTTGCTCAGCCAGCGCGCGTGGGGCCACCACGGCATCGAAGGCATCGGCGACGGATTCGTCCCCCGCAACCTCGACGTCTCGCTCCTCACCGGCATCGTCACCACGACGACGGCGGAGAGCGTGGAGGTCGCGCGGCGGCTCGCGCGCGAGGAAGGCATCTTCTGCGGCATCTCGAGCGGCTGCAACGTCGCCGCCGCGCTCAAGCTCGCGCGCAAGCATCCGGAGCTCGGCACCATCGTCACGCCGATCAACGACACCGGCCAGCGCTACTTCACCACCCCGCTCTTCGGTGAAGCCAAGCACGTCGACATCCCCGAGCGCGACCATCCACTCGACCCGCACACCGTCGAGCAGCTCGACCGCTACCAGGCCGCGTGGGAGATCGTGACGTGACGATCGCCGCGAAGGAGTACGACTTCCACGCCGCCCGCCTGCGCCTGGAGCGCAAGACGAAGTCCGCGGGCGAGAAGCTCACCACGCTGGAGAAGGCCGCCGCGCTGGTGAAGGACGGCGATCTCCTCGCGATCGGCGGCTGCCTCTATTCCCGCACTCCGCTCGCGCTGCTCTGGGCGTTGCTGCGCCGGCGCCCCCGCGACCTCACGCTCGCGCGCAACCTCATGTCCTACGAGGGCGAGTGGGCCATGGTCGCCGGCGCCGCGAAGAAGGTGATCACCGCCTGGATGGGCATCGGGCTGCCGTGGGGCCTCTCGCGCATCCAGCGCGAGTACGTCGAGCAGGGCAAGGTCGAGTTCGAGGAGTGGAGCCACCTGGCGCTCGGCCTGCGCTTCCGCGCCGCCGCGATGGGCGTGCCGTTCCTGCCCTCGCTCACGATGCTCGGCTCCGACCTCATGGGCGTCGGGGGCTCGAAGACCATCGAGTGCCCCTACACCGGCCGGACGCTGCACGCGGTGCCCGCGCTGTTCCCCGACGTCGCGCTGATCCACGTGCACCGCGCCGACCGCACCGGCAACGGCCAGATCGACGGCTACCCGCACATGGACGCCGACCTCGCGCGCGCCGCGACCACCGTGATCATGACGGCCGAGGAGATCGTGTCGGAGGACCAGATCCGCCGCCATCCCGACCGCACGGTCATTCCGGGCTTCGCGGTGGACGCGCTCGTGCACGTGCCGTACGGCTCGTACCCGCACGAGTGCTACGCGCTCTACGACTCCGAGCCGTCGCACTTCACCACGTACGTCGACGGCATCAAGGCGCGCGGCGCCGCGGGCGTCGCCGACTACCTCGACCGCTACGTGTACGCGCCGGCCAGCCACGCCGACTACATCGCGCTGTTCGACGAGCGCACGCGCCGCGACGCCGTCGACCGCGCGCGGATGCTGACCTCGTGAGCGCGCCGCGCAGCACCGTCACCGCCAACGAGCTCCTCGCGGTGATGGGCGCGCGCGCGCTGAAGGACGACACCACGGTGTTCGCCGGCGTGGGCGCCCCGCTGATGGCCGCCGCGCTCGCGCAGCGCACGCACGCGCCGACGCTCACCATGGTCATCGAGGGGGGCATCGTGGGGCCGGCGTTCAAGCCGGGCGAGCTGCCGATCTCGACCAACGAGATGCGCACGGCCTATCGCGCCCAGATGCTGCCCGGCATCACCGACGCGTTCCTGCTCGCGCAGCGCGGGTTCCTCGACGTGGGCTTCATCGGCGGCGCGCAGATCGACCGGTTCGGCAACCTGAACACGAGCGCGATCGGCGGCTACGACCGCCCGGCCGTGCGCCTGCCCGGCACGGGCGGCGCGAACGACATCATCTCCCTGTGCCGCGAGGTCATGATCCTCACCGTGCACGAGAAGCGCCGGTTCAGCGAGCGCGTGGACTTCGTGACGAGTCCCGGCTACCTCACCGGCGGCGACGCGCGGCGGGACAGCGGGCTGCTCTTCGGCGGCGTCTCCCGCATGGTGACCACGCTCGGCGTGTTCGACTTCGAGCCGGAGAGCCGCCGCATGCGGCTGATCGCGCTGCATCGCGGCGCCACCGTCGACGACGTCCAGGCGAACACCGGCTTCGAGGTCCTGGTGAGCAACGACCTCCACACGACCGAGCCGCCCACCGACAAGGAGCTGACCCTGCTGCGCACCCTCGACCCCAAGAGGCAATTCATTGGCTGATTTCGGCCTCGCCATCCGCAACTTCGTCGGCCCCGGTGAAGTCCCCGACATGCCGGCCCTCTACGCGTACTCGGAGCGCGCGGAAGCGCTCGGCTTCGAGTCGCTGTGGGCCTGGGACCACATCCTGCTCGGCGTCGAGCCCTCGTTTCCGATCATCGACTCGATCACCACGCTCGGCGCCGTCGCCGCGCGCACGAGCAAGATCAAACTCGGCACCGGCGTGCTCGTGCTGCCGCTGCGGAACCCCGTCGTCGCGGCCAAGGCGCTCGGCAGCCTGGACGTGATCTCGAATGGGCGCCTCGTCCTCGGCGTCGCCGCGGGCTGGTACGCGCGCGAGTTCGGCGCCGTCGGCGTGCCGTTCAAGGGCCGCGGCCGCATCTTCGAGCGCAACCTCGACATCCTGCTGAAGCTCTGGACGCAGGAGCGCGTGACCCTGAAGGTCGACGAGCACGACCTCCGCGAAGCGGTCATGGTCCCGCGCACGATCCAGAAGCCGCGCCCGCCCGTGCTCATCGGCGGCTACGTCGACGCGGTGCTCAAGCGCGCGGGCACCGTGGGCGACGGCTGGCTCACCTACTTCTACACGCCCGAGAGCTTCACGAAGGGCTGGGAGAAGGTGAAGGCGTTCGCGCGCGAGGCCGGGCGCGATCCGTCCCAGCTCAAGGCGACGAACCAGCTCGCGATCTACGTGGGCCGCGACCGCGAGCAGACCACCGCCGACATGCGCCAGTGGCTCTCCACCGAGTGGGACGTGGCGGCGTGGAGCGAGTCCACCATCGAGCACGCGATCCACGGCTCCCCCGCCCAGTGCATCGAGCAGCTCAAGGCGCACGTGGCGACGGGCGTGGACCGCATCATCCTGATCCCGTATCGTTATCAATCGGAGCAGGTCGAGCGGATCGCCAAGGAGGTACTACCCAGGCTATGAGCGCACCCGTGTACATCGACATCAACTGCGACATGGGCGAGAGCTACGGGCGCTGGACGCTCGGCAACGACGAAGAGGTCATGCCGAACATCACGTCCGCCAACATCGCGTGCGGCTTCCACGCGGGCGATCCGACCACGATCCGCAAGACCGTGGAGCTCGCGGTGCAGCACGGCGTGGCCGTCGGCGCGCACCCGGGCCTGCCCGACCTCATGGGCTTCGGGCGCCGGCGCATGGAGCTGTCGCCCCAGGACATCAAGGACATCCATCGCTACCAGGTCGGCGCGCTGATGGGCTTCGCGAAGGCGTGCGGGACCACGCTGCAGCACGTGAAGGCGCACGGCATCCAGTACCACATGTTCGAGGAGAACCTGCCGCTGGGCGTCGCCTCGGGCGAGCAGGTCGTCGAGCTCGACAAGAGCCTGATCCTCATGACGATGGCGATGACGAAGTACGACGCCGAGGTCCGCAAGGTCCCCGGGCTTCGCGTGGCCGCGGAGGGCTTCGCCGATCGCGTCTACGCGGACGACGGCCAGCTCGTCTCCCGCAAGCTCGGCAAGGACGCGCTCGTCTCGGATCCCGCGAAGGCCGCGGACCAGGCCGTGCGCATGGTGATGGAAGGCAAGGTCAAGACCATCACCGGCAAGGTGATCGACGCGAAGGTGCAGACGATGTGCATCCACGGCGACTCGCCGGGCTCGGACAAGATCGTGGCGGCGGTGCGCGACGGGCTGGTGAAGGCCGGCGCCATCGTGAAGCCGCTCCGCGATTGGCTCAAGTAGCCGGCCGCCTCGCCCCGCTCCTTCTGGCACTCGCTCTCGGGACCGCCGGCTGCGCCGCGGCCGGCGGTCCCGTGGTCATGTCCCCGTTCCGCGCGATGTACAAGCCGTACTTCAACGCCCCCCGCGTCGGGCCGCATCCCGCCGTCGACTTCGGCGGTGCGATGGGCGACCCGGTCCTCGCGGCGGCCGACGGCGTGGTGTTCGCCGTGAGCGGCCTCGAGAACCATCTCTGCGGCCACGGCGTCTGGGTCTATCACGGCCCCTGGCGCCTCTACACCCAGTACTGCCAGCTCCAGGAAGCGCGCGTCACCCCGGGCACCGCCGTGAAGCGCGGCGACGTGATCGGCCTGCTCGGCGACAGTGGGGAGCCGCAGGCGTGCCGCCGGGTCAGCGGCGCGCCGTGCCCCATGCTGCACTTCGGCGTCTACGACCGGTTCCGACGGTACGCGGACGGCGACAGCCTCGAGGGCGCGCACGATCCGATGGCGTTGATCGTCGGCTGCTTCGACCCGGCGAAGACCTACCCGGCCGATCGCCCCGCGCTCACCTATCCGCTTCGCTGCCGGCGCTGACGCGCGGTCAGCGCGCGGACAGCCGGCGCGCGAAGTTGAGACGGATCTCGTCGGGGCGCTCGGAGTACGGCGGAATCGCCTCGCTCGGGTCGTACGCCGTGGGCAGCAGGTAGAACGCCGGCCCCGCCGTCCGCGCGCGCTCCAGCGCCTTCGACAGCGCGCTCGCCGCGTCCACCCGTTCGGCGATCGGCACGTTCGACGCGCGCGCGACCGCGACGAAGTCCACTTCCACCCGGGGCAGATCCTGGCCGCCGGACGACTCGTAGTGGCGATTCTCGAACAGCAGGATCGTCAGGTTGCGCGGCCGGGCGGCACCGACGGTAGCGAGCGTGCCGAGCGCCATCATCAGCGAGCCGTCCCCTTCGAGGGCGATCACCGGACGCTCGGGCTTCGCGAGCGCCATGCCGAGTGCCAGCGGGATCGCCGCGCCCATCGCGTCGCAGAGCGCGAAGTGCGCGGCCTTGATCGGCAGGTGCGGCATGTAGCGCGCGTTGGCGCCGAGGCTCGCCACGACCAGCGCGTCGGCGCCGAGGTCCGCCGCGAGCGCGTCCAGCCATGCCTTGCGCGGGACGCTCACGCGAGGTCCTCGGCGCCGAACAACAGCGCGAACGGCGCGCGCGCTTCTTCCGTCCACGTGAAGCCCTGCGCGATCTGCGCGGCGATGCGCCCTGGCCCGCCGGCGCACGCGTAGCGGATGTCCCAGGCGTCCAGCGTCGCCTCGGTCGCCCGACCCTTCGGCACGTGGTAGTACGTCGGGTCGCGCTCGTCGCCGCGGTACGAGATCAGGAAGAAGCACGGGATGCGGTAGAGCTGGACCAGCGAGCCGACGATGGCACCGCAGTTCAGCAGCCCGGCGTTCTGGATGACGACCGCCGCGCGCGTGCCGCACAGCGCGGCGCCGCACGCGATCGCCACGGCTTCCTCTTCGCGTGTCACGTCGACCACGCGGAGCTTCGTCGAGCGGCGCACGTCCTCCATCAGCCACCCGATCCACGTGTCGGGCACCGACGGCACCAGGCTCACGCCCGCCGCCTCGAAGGCGCCGACGATCGCCCGCGCGCCGTGCCGTGTGGCCGGTCCGGGATCCGCCATGACGGCGGCGAGTGTACCGGACCCCGCGCGCGAGCGCTCAGACGCCGCGCGGCTTCCGGGCACGCACGAACGCGCTCATGAACTTGCCGTCCACCGCCGGGGCGATGGCCGCCGCGTCGATGCCTTCGCGGTCGAGGAACTCGCGCGCGTCCTCCGTGCGATAGATCCGCGTCGGCTCGAGGTCGATCGCCTCGAAGCCCGCCTTCGCGAGCTTCGCGCGGTACTCCTGCTCCTCGAGCGCGCCCGCGACGCAACCGATCCAGAGCTCCACGCTGCGGCGGATCGCGGCCGGCACCTCGCCGCGGACGACGACATCGGACACCGCGAAGCGTCCGCCCGGCTTCAGCACCCGGAAGGCTTCGGCGAGCACGCGGTCCTTGTCGGCGGAGAGATTGATCACGCAGTTCGAGATGATCACGTCCACCGAGGCATCCGGCAGCGGGATGCTCTCGATCTCGCCCTTGAGGAACTCGACGTTGGTGACGCCCGCCTTGCCCTGATTCTCGCGCGCGAGGGCCAGCATCTCGTCGGTCATGTCGAGGCCGTACGCCTTGCCCACGGGCCCGACGCGCTTCGCGGAGAGCAGGACGTCGATGCCGCCGCCCGAGCCGAGGTCGAGCACGACTTCACCCGGCTTCAGCTCCGCGAGCGCCGTCGGATTGCCGCACCCGAGCGACGCCGCCACCGCGGTCTGAGGCAGTCCCGCGGTCTCCCGGGCTTCGTAGAGGTTCGACGTGATCGGGTCGCCCTCGCCGCACGTCGTGGTGCTGCCGCAGCACGAGCCGCCGCCGCTCGTCACGCGAAGCGCCGCCTTGCCGTACTTCTCCTTCACCACGTCCTTGATCGTCTTGTCAGCCATGTCTGCTCTCCTCCTGCGCCGACGCGCGGCGCGATCCTATGTGGTTGCTACTGACAACCTCTTGGGCCAGGCATGCGTGGTGCGGCGGCCGTGGACATCGATCAGGCCGGGCGCTTGACGGAGGGCGGGCAGGCCGCGGGCGTGCGCACCGCGGCCGTGAGGCGCTGGATGAGCTCGGCGGCGGACTCGCGGACCTCTTCAGGGAACTCGGCGAGGAGCTGCTTCTTCTGCTCGACCAGCTCGCCGACGATGCGCTCCACCAGGCGCTTGCCCGCGGCGGTCGCCGTCAGCAGCACGGCGCGGCGATCACGCGGATGCGTGGTGCGCGCGACGTAGCCCTTGCGCTCGAGCGTGGCCACCACGCGGCTCGCGGTGCTCTTGTCGAGGCACAGCTCCGCGGCCAGCTCGTTCAGGGTGATGAGCTCACGCCGCACCAGCGCGTCGAGCGCGTAGCACTGGGTGACCGAGACGTCGTGGCAGCAGATCCGGTCGCGGTCGCGGAACTGGTAGACGCGGATGAACTCCGCGAGCGCGTCCTGCAGCTCCCTCGCCTGCCGCGTCAGCGTCCGATCGTCGTACTTCATGGTTGGCACCGGCAACTATATGATCCGGCGCTGGACGGCGTCAAGCCCCCATCGCGCGGTACGCGCGGGCGAGCCGGCGCACGCCTTCGACGATCTCCGACGGCGACGCGTAGCTGTAGGCGAGCCGGACGAAGTTCTTCGGGCCCGGCGTGGCGTGGAAGTGGCTGGACGGCAGCACCTGCACGCCTTCGGCCTCCGCGAGCGCGGCGAGCCGATCGCCGTCGACGGCCTCCGGCAGACGAAGCCACAGGTAATAGCCGCCGTCGGGCAGACGGAACGTGGCGTGCGGGAGCTGCTCGCGCACCGCCTGCGCCATCACGTCGCGATGCGCGCGGTACGTGCGCACGCGGTCGACGATGTCGGGCTCGAGGCGGCCGGCGCGGCAGTACTCGACGAGGATCCGCTGCGTGAGCGCCGTCGTGCCGCCGTCGGCCTTCATCGCGGCCATCTGGTGGACGACGTCCGGCGGCGCGATCACCCACCCCAGCCGTAGCCCCGGCGCCACGAGCTTCGCGAACGTGCCGAGCCCGATCACGCAGCCCTGCCGGTCGAACGACTGGATGGGCGGGACCGGCTCGCCGGAGAATCGGATGCGGCGATACGGATCGTCCTCGAGGATGACCATGCCGTGGCGCATCGCGAGCTCGACGAGCGCCTCGCGGCGCGCGCGGCTCATCGTCACGCCGCTGGGGTTGTGGAACTCGGGCACGTCGTAGACGAGCTTGGGCGCGGGCAGTCCCTGGCGCGCGCGGTCGGCGAGGATCGTCGCGAGCTCGTCCACGCGCATGCCGTCGTCGTCCATGCCGACCTCGACGAACGCGGCTTCCCACCCGTGGAACACGCCGAGCGCGGACTGGTAGGTCGGCCGCGTGACGACGATCGCGTCGCCCGGATCGAGGAACAGCTTGCACGCGAGCTCGATGCCCTGCTTGGCGCCGTTGCAGACGAGGATGCTGTCGGCGCCGACGCGGATGCCGTCGCGCGCGACGTGGCCGGCGATCCACTCGCGCAGCTCCGGCAGCCCCGGCCGCGGCGCGTACTGCAGCGTCTCCGTCCGGTACTTCGTCGCGGCGCGCTGCGCCAGCTCGGCGACGTCGGGCAGGCTCTCGGGATACGCGTCGCCGGAGCCGAAGCTGATGACGCCCTCGGCCGGGTGCCCGGCGCCCGGCACGACGCGCGCGACGCGCCGCGCGTAGCGACGCGTGCCCCTGGGATCGTTCGAAGCGCTCATCGCCCGACTGTAACCCGACTGTTAGACTCGGGGCGCATGGCCCTTCCCGCCGGTCTCCGCGCACTCGGGCAGCGGGACTACCGGCTCTACTTCATCGGCACGGTCGTGGGCCAGACCGGGACGTGGATGCAGACGGTCACGCAGTCGTGGCTCGTGCTGCAGCTCACGAACTCGCCGTTCCTGCTCGGCCTCACCGCGACGCTCCAGTTCGGGCCGATCCTCCTCTTCTCGGTGTTCACCGGCGTGCTCGCGGATCGCGTCAACCGCCGCACGCTGCTGTTCGTCACGCAGAGCATGCAGGGCGTGCTCGCGCTCACGCTGGGCCTGCTCGTGTGGAGCGGGCAGGCGCGCTACTGGCAGGTGCTGGTCGTGGCGGTGCTGTGGGGCATCGTGGCGGCGATCGACCAGCCCGCGCGCCAGTCGCTGGTGATGGAGCTCGCGGGCCGCGAGCACCTCACGAGCGCGGTCGGCCTGAACTCGGTGTCGTTCAACGGCGCGCGGATCATCGGCCCGTCGATCGCGGGCGTCCTGATCGCGCGGGTCGGCCTGTCGCTCGGCTTCTTCCTGAACGCGCTCGCGTTCGTGTTCGCCATCGCGATGCTGACGCGCATCCCGGGCCGCCGTCCGATCCCGCGCATGGCCGGGCGGACGTTCGTGGAGGACATGCTCGAGGGCCTGGTCTACGGGCTGCGCACGCCGTCGGTGCGCCTGATCCTCGGCCTGCAGGTCATCCTGAGCTTCTGCGTGTTCAACTTCAGCGTCTACGTGCCGCTGCTCGCGCGCGATCGCCTGGGCATGGGCGCGGAGGGCTTCGGCTTGCTGATGGCGGCACTCGGCGTGGGCGCGCTCGCGGCGGGCTTCTCGCTCGGCGCGATCACGGTGAGCACGCCGCGGCTCTGGATCATCGCGACCGCGCTCGCCGGTGCCTTGACCGGCCTGGTGGCGCTGGCGTTCACGCAGTGGTTCTGGCTGGCGGCGCTGGTGCTTGGGCTGACAGGCTTCGGCGGCACGCTGGTGAACGCGGGCTGCAACACGTCACTGCAGCTCCGCGCGCCGGACGCGTTGCGCGGCCGGGTGATGAGCCTCTACACGCTGCTGTCCGGCGGCATCTTCCCGATCGGCGCGTTCTGGGTCGGCTTCCTGTCGGAGCACGGCGGCGTGCCGCTCGCGTTCTTCGTGAACGGCGTGGCGGGATTGGCCGCGCTCGGGGCGCTCTTGCTCTGGTGGCGCGCGCACCGCCGTCGGCGTGCGCCGAACAGCTGACCAGACGTCATCCCGCGAAGAACTCGTCTACGGCGGCCTCGACGGCGGACCTGATCGTTTGTGCTCTCGCCTCTCCGACATACGGTATGGCATCAATTTCTTCGGGTGTTGCCTCGAAGACCCGCCGCACACTCGTGAATCCTGACTCGCGTAGCCGCTTTTTCAAAGCTGCTGAAAGATCGAGGACCTCTATGTCCTTCTCTAGCAGCACCTCGGCAGGCCCACGTTGCAGCGCACGGACGCCACATTGCTCACATAGTCCCGTCATCTCCATCATCGGGTGCCCGTTGACACATCGGGCGCTCGGCTCTCGGTCTGCCTCCATTTTCACGTCAGTCCAGAGACGTGCAGTGCGTGAGAACTCAGCGTGTATTCGAGGCGACATCGTATCGAAGTGCTGGAGCCACCGCTCTGGCGAGACGGTTGTACCCGCCGACGACCCGAGTACATTGTCGCGAAACACAAATCCGGGGTTCAGGAGGTACGCCGTGCCGTTCTCTCTCTGACTTAACCGCGCGGGGCCAGAAGCGGAAAGCACGTTGGCCGCGACCAGCAGCTTGATCGCTGCGGTACACATATAAGGGATTTGCATGGAATTCGTCACCGCAAGAAACATTCGGGGTTGCGAACCCTGTAGCGGCGACGAGGAGATCTTCTCTCGGAACGATCCAAGAAGCAGCTCCGCCGCCTTCAACAACCGCGGATCAAGATCCTTGATAACACCCGGCACCATGTTGTCTAGATGTCGATCCATCACAAGATTAATCGCGCTCCGAACGTCATCATATCGGCTCTCTGCCGGTGCGCGTCCCGCTAGCTGCGTCAGGACCTCGCTCACGAGCTTGAGAACTCCTCTGGGATTTCCATTCGAGCAATAAACCATGAGGCGGATCCAGTCTCGATGCTGGTCAAGCAGGACGCGTATCAGCGCGTCAGCCGGACTCTCCTGGTCTGAAATCGTTAGGCGTCGCTCGAGTAAGCCGAAAAATGCTTCCATCCCGTTCGGACTTGGAAGATCTCCGAGACTAACGACAACGGCATCGTGTCCATAGCTGAAGTCAAGCCCGTATCGAGTCACCGCCGGGTAGACGGAGATCTTGTACGCGAGCCCCTCAGAATAGAGCGACTTTATGAGAGTGAAGAATTCCCCCTGAGCGCGCGTATCCAAGGCATGGGCAGCGTCATCGAGCAGGAAGACAAGCAGATCCATTCCGAATGCCTTACGAACCGCTTGAATCGCATCGACGGTGAACGTGTACCCTTCAAGGGCTGGGATTTGAGCTTCGGAAAGTCCCGCCTGAAGGAGCGCATGAAACTGCTTGTCGCCGTTGTCTCCTCGGTAGGTCGTTTCTAGGATTCCAAAAACTTGGTTCCAGTTCACAGAAGTGACAATGCCGCCTAAGTCGTGCGCTCGGTCGGGAAACACTGCGCGAACCTGGTCCGATAAGGCCCCGAGAATCCGCGCGTTAACCCAGGCCTTGAACTTCCCGCGCTCTGCCGAGTCAGGACTGCCCGGTGGAGGAATGGTTGCCAGATAGCGCTTGAAGGTAGTGTGTACGCCGAGGACTTTACCGCCATCCTTCGCCCGCTGCGCTAAGCGCGCGGAGGCCGCTCGCATAAACATCGTCTTGCCGACGCCGCGGCACCCCTCTAAGAGGAGATTTTCACCGGTCTGAAGACGCGCGAGGATAGGAGCCCAATGCCCCTCAACTAGCAGCTGCTCAATCGTCTCGCGAGGGAGATTGTCCGCCTGAAGCTGGAGCGAGAGATCAGCCACTGTTACCGCGCCTCGGCTCTGCGCATCTCGACCAACCAATCTTCTAGGTGATCCAGCAGCGGAAACAAGATTGCCTCGTCCGTTCCTTCGCCTGGAACGAACCCCCTCGTCCTCATACCTACAAGCTGCTCGTCCGATAGGTCCAAGTGAGATTGAATGTTAACAAACCACAGGAAACTCACAACTCTGGCCGCCGACATCAACACGGGCAAAGCATGCCGGGCCACTCCGGGCGATAGCTCCGGGTCTCCACTGATTGGCGGCGGGCGGAAGGTACCGTGCACCCCCTGACTAAAGTCGCTGAGTCGAGAAGTCGCAACCACCAGAGCATCGGCACGCCTTGCTGGCGTTACGCGCCACGCACGCAGAACGGCCTCACATCGCTCCCGATACACTGTCGAAAAGTGATGCGCACGCGGGCCGCCTACTACGAGCAACTGGTGGAGCATGAGTTTCGTTTCCGGCTCGATTCCGGGGCGGATGTCCTCGGACGTTTTCCACGCCGCAAGATGAAGCGGGGCCTCGAGAAAATAGAGCGCTAGGATCGCTTGCTCAAACCACGCGCGCCACAAAGCGTATGCCTGCTTGAAATAGCCGCACCGGGCCAACTCACAGCTCGCAACAAGATCGACTCCGGCAGACTCGGCGATAGGCTTGATTCGGTCAACGATCTCGCCATGGATCTGTCCCGCCGCAACCAGCGCCCGGTTCTGGTGATGGAGAGCTCGGGCGGTCACTTCAGTCAACTCGTGAACGGAATCCTGTAACCCAGCGGGCGGCGGCTGCTCCCGCTCCCAGATCGCACGAATCTCAATCACTCGCCGATGATAGCGGGAGTGACCACCCTTAGGTCAATTGTCTCCTCCGCGACACATTGACAGGTTGAAAAGCTAGCCCTTCAGCCCCGGCATCGTGAACTTCTTCGCGTCCAGATCCGCGATCAGCCCCTTCACCTGCTCGGCGGTCAGCTCGACCAGCGGCGGACGCACGGTCGCCCACGTCGCGTCGCCGCCGTAGTGCGCGATCGCGGCCTTGAGCGCCGGGATCATCGGGTACTTCGCGAACGTCTGACGGATCTCGTCGAGCCGCGCCTGCTGCGCGTCCGCATCCGCCGCCTGCCACGTGTCGAACAGGCGCGCGATCGGGCCCGGGTTCGTGTTCGCCGTCGCGCTGATGCAGCCCGCGCCGCCGTTCCGCATGCCCTGCAGCAGGAACGTCTCCGCGCCCGGGAACACGTCGAAGCCCTGCTTCGCGTACGCGTCCAGGAACGCCTTCGTGTTGCTCCAGTCGCCGCCGCTGTCCTTCATCCCCGCGATCGTGCCCGGGTACTTCTTCAGCAGCCGCTCGACCAGGCCGAGCGTGATCGGCACCTGCGCCACCGGAGGGATGTGATAGAGGTACACGCGCAGCCGCGGCTCCCCCACCCGCTCCACCACTTCCGAGAACGCGCGGTAGAGGCCTTCATCGCTCACGCCCTTGTAGTAGAACGGCGGCAGCATCAGGACGCCCGCGCAGCCGAGCTTCACCGCGTGCGCGGTCAGCCGCACCGAGTCCGTCAGCGCGCAGTGGCCGGTGCCCGGCATCATCCGCGCCGGGTCGACGCCGGAGCTGACCAGCGTCTCGAGCAGCGCGATCTTCTCGTCCACCGAGAGCGAGTTCGCCTCCGAGTTCGTCCCGAACACCGCCAGCCCGACGTTCTGCGAGAGCAGCCACTTGCACTGCCGCACGAACTTGTCGGGATCGGGCGAGAGGTCCTTCTTGAACGGGGTGACGACCGGAGAGAGCACGCCGGTGATGCGCTGCGCGTCGTTCATCGAGCTCCTCGTGTGGTCGGGATGAGTGCGGTCAGGATGCGCTCGATTCTCTCACTTCTCCGCGTGGGACTTGAGCGCCAGCTCGAACGGGCCCTCGGTGAGTTTGACCAGGCCGATGCCGCGCACCCGCCACTCCGTGCGGACCGACTCGGTCGGCTCGGTGCGCCCCTCGCGTAGCGAGATCGTGCGGATCTCCACGCGGAGCGTGTCGAAGCGCCCCGCCGGCACCTCGACGGCCTCGCGGCCCATGACGTGGACGTAGCGCTTCGACGAGGCGCGAAAGTCACCGTCGTCCCGCGGGCTGTGGATCTGGGTGCTCGTCTCCCACGTGGCTCCGGCGCGCAGCGGGAGCTTCGCGATCGCCACCGGGGGGTTGTAGATCACCTTGCCGCCCTGCCGCGGATCGCGCACGTTGGCCCATTCCAGCGCGAGCTGGTGCACCGCCGCGTCCGTGACCGTGAAGTGGTTCAGCACCCCCACCTTGGAGCCGCCGGCGTCCGCGTCGCCCGGCATCTCACGCTCGACCGCGATGACCAGCGTGGGCTTGTCAGCGAAAGTGCCGGCGCCGCGCGCGACGAACACCGCGCTGCCCTTGCGTCCGATCGCGCCGTCCGTGACGACGTACTCCCACGTCCGCCCGACCGGCTCGAATGGGTAGTAGGCGACGAGCGCTTCGCCCCTCGGCACCGCGAGCCAGACCGCGGCGCTGAGCGCGAGGACGATGACGAGACCGCCGAAGGGAATGAGCCAGAGTCGTTTCATGCCGCCGCCGATCTTCGCACAGTCTCCGACGTGGAGCGAGCTATGTGTCAGGAAACGTGCACTCTTTACCCGTTCCGCGCGTGGCGTTATGCTGCGGGTGTCATGAGCGACCACGCCATCATCGCCGCGCTTGCCGTGGTTGGATTCACCATCCAGATCAGCGGCCTGATCGTGCTCGCCCGGATGCTTCGCGAATCCCAGCGACTAACCCGAGCGGTCGCGGGGCTTGT
>Ga0194132_10001938_pt1 | contig 40488 bp, 28 predicted proteins | sample TA2KigOf80mmetaG_FD_148612 | JGI IMG/M metagenome (GOLD analysis project Ga0194132, IMG submission 148612) | Freshwater microbial communities from Lake Tanganyika, Tanzania - TA2015054 Kigoma Offshore 80m | ecosystem: Environmental > Aquatic > Freshwater > Lake | place: Tanzania: Lake...
AAGCGAGTAATGATCGTGGAGGGAAGGGAGTGCAGGAAGATGGAAGGAAGCTGGCCCGAACGACAGGCCATAAACCGCTGCGAGTGCCTGCGCGGGCTGTGCCGCAGGGGAGTCAGCCAAGCGATGAGTTGGTTGAGACTGTTGAACGGAAGGCGGCCTTGGAGACCGCACGAAAGGTGCGCTCTCTCTCGTCGAGACCCCATCAACCGGAGAGCCGGATGCGGGAAATCCGCCCGTCCGGTTCGGAGGGAGGGGTGACGCTCGTGTGTCATCCCTACTCCTATCTTGCGCGCGATTCTTGAATCAGCCGTGACAGCCCTCAAGACCGACATGATCACGGTTGCTCACCTTTGCGGCGCGTGCTGTGATCACCGAGGACAGATTGGAGGTGCTCGTCGCTCGAAAGCTGGCTTTCAGGGCGCAAGAAAGGTATCCCCTCATGGGGATCGCTCCTGCCGAGCCGATGTCATTGAAGAGAAGCTCCGCAGGAGCGTCGCTCCACCGTCGTTAACTGGGGCGCCAAGAAGTCCTTTTCGCGCTTGCGTTCAACTCTGTGCTTTGCCACGTTTTCGGCCCGCGCGTCCAATCGGAACAAGAGTCCGCGCCCTAATTTCAATTGCAGCCCATGTCAGAAGAAGTCCTCTGGTACGTCGCTCACACGAGACCGCGTTGTGAGAAGAAACTCACGCAATATTGCCAACGGGAAGGATTCGACGTCACCCTCCCGCTGTTCCGCCACGTCCGAAAGTATCGCGGGAAGACCGTGACTTTCGAGAAACCGCTTTTTCCCGGCTACGTCTTTCTCAAACTTCTGCCGAATCATTCCCGGAAAGTCTATCAGAGCGATTACGTGGCCAATCTCCTCGACGTGCCCGATCAAAAGACCTTTGCCGAGCAACTCGGCGACATTCTCCGCGCGCTGGACACCAACCTGGAAGTGTGCCTGGCGCCCCACATCACGGAAGGATCCCGGGTGAAGGTCAAATCCGGCCCGTTGCGAGGCATGGAAGGTTTTGTCGAAAAACGGTCCGGCCAGGTGCTGGTTGTGCTCCGCCTCGATTTCATTCGCCAGGCTGCCGCGGTCAAGATTGAGGCTGGCAATTTGGAATTGATCTAATCGCGAACTTCATTCAATCACGCCGCCGCCCAGGCAGATGTCGCCTTCGTAGAAGATGGCCGACTGGCCAGGGGCGATGCCCTGGTCTTTGTTCCGCAGCGTGACTTGCCAGCGGCCTTCTCCGAGCGGATGAATCTCGCAATCCTCCAGGTGCGGGCTGTGGCGGACTTTGGTTTGAAGCGCGGCGACCGCCGGTTCTCCAGCGATCCAATGCACCGGGCCAACTGTGAATTTTTCCCGCGCGTGGGTGAGATAACTATCCGAGCGCGAGATGAAAACCTGATTGGTCTCAATGTCCTTCTTGACCACGTACCAGGGCCCGCCGCCCAGGCCCAGTCCTTTACGCTGGCCCACGGTGTAAAACCAATAGCCTTTGTGCTCGGCCAATTTCCGGCCTGTTCCCAGTTCGATCACATCGCCGACGCGCTCGCCCAGGTGATAGCGGATGAATTCCGGATATTTGATTTTTCCGAGGAAGCAAATGCCCTGGCTGTCTTTGCGATCCCGGTTCGGCAAGTCGAATTGCTCCGCAAGTTTCCGGACCTGGCGCTTGGTCAAATGCCCAATCGGAAACCAAAGGCGGCCAAGCTGGCTCTGGTTCAGCGCGTAAAGGAAATAAGTCTGGTCTTTGACGGGATCGGGTGAGCGCTTCAGAAGAAACCTGCCTGCACGCGCCTCGACCTGCGCGTAGTGGCCGGTGACAACTTTGTCGAAACTCGGATCGATGCGGTCGAAGAACAGGCCGAACTTGATTTGCTGGTTGCACAAGATGTCCGGGCTGGGCGTGCGCCCGGCGCGAAGTTCCTTCACCACGTGCGAGACGATCCGTTCTTGATACTCGCTTTGGAACGGGACGACTTCGAGCGGCACCTGGGCTTGATCGCAGACGGCGCGGGCGAACTTCAGATCGTCCTCCCACGGGCAACTCCCCAGGTAGGACAGTTCGTCTTCCAACCAGATTTTCAGGTAAAAGGCGGTGATGTCCCGGTAGCCCTCTCGTTTCGCCAGTTGAAGCGCCACGGAACTGTCCACACCGCCTGATAGCAGCACTGCGATTTTCATGACTGCGCCAGTGGACAAAATATAGCAGGAGGAAACGGAGGAAACAGAGCTAAAGTAATCCCCAGTTAATGACGGTGGGGCGAGACTCCTCCGAGCCAATGCCATTGAGGAAAGGCTCGGCAGGAAGTCCTCGCCCTGCCTGATTTGAGGGAGACCGGCCAGGAGTCCCCTGCTTCGCGCTAATGAACTCCCGCCCATCGATGTTTCGATTTGCAATTTGATCCGGTGTGGCAAAGCTCGGCGCACGTGACAACCTGCTCGGATGTGATGGATTGTTTGAACCGAGTTTGTGCGCAGACCATGAATCGATCTCCGTTGGTCGTGAACGCGTCGATGGTAGTGCGGTGCTGCTGCGCCGCCGCATCGATTGAAAAGCGGCTGCGCGGCAGCGCAGCCCTACCATCGTGCTCATGGGAAGCTTTCATGGTCGGATTACCATGCTGTCGCCACATGCGCCCGGTAGGGCGAGTCCGGCCCGGCGAGCCGCTCGATGGGCCTGGAATACGTCCGACTCGGCTCGCTGGGAACCGGCTCGCCCAACCGTTGGCCTGGGTTGCAGGATTTCTCACCGCCTCCTCGTTGGTCTTGGGCGCGCAGGAGAGTTCTCGTTCGAACCCATTGTCGGTATCGCCGTCCGCCAGGAGCGGTTTTGTTTTGGTTAACTCGGTTGAGACCGGCGTCACGTTCACGAACGTGCTCACCGACGCTAAGGCGGCCGAAAACCAGATTCGCCTCAACGGGTCCGGCGTGGCGCTGGGCGACATCGATGGCGACGGCCTTTGTGATATCTACCTTTGCCGTCTCGAAGGGGCGAACGCGCTGTATCGGAATCTGGGAAACTGGAAATTCGAGGAACTCACTTCTGCCGCTGGCGTGACGTGCGATGATCAATACTCCACTGGCGCGGCTCTGGCAGACCTCGATGGCGACGGCGACCTGGATTTGCTGGTAAATGGAATCGGCGCCGGCACACGGCTCTTCGTCAACGACGGGAAAGGGAGATTTGCCGAAGCGACCGATTCAGGGCTGTTGCGCAAGTTCGGACCGACTTCGCTGGCCCTGGCCGACATCGACGGCGACGGCGACCTTGATCTCTACGTTACGAATTATCGGACCACCACGATTCGGACCACGGGCTTCGCCGTGCTCAATATCGGAGGCCGGCGCATGATCCGGCCGGAGGACCGCGATCATCTGGAGTACACGCCGGAAGGCCGCGTGCTTGAACACGGCGAACCGGACATCCTTTACCGGAATGACGGACACGGCCGATTCACTCCGCTGTCCTGGACGGACGGGACTTTTCTGGACGAGGACGGCAAGCCGCTCGCCAGGCCGCCGTTTGATTGGGGATTGACGGCGATGTTTCGCGATCTCAACCGCGATGGCGCACCTGACCTTTATATCTGCAATGATTTTCAATCCACCGACAAGGTTTGGATCAATGACGGCCAGGGCCATTTCCGCGCGCTTCCCCGACTCGCGCTGAGAAAAACTTCGACGTTTTCCATGTCGGTTGATTTCGGCGACCTGAACCGGGACGGTCTGGACGACATTTTCGTGGCGGACATGCTCAGTCTGAACCACGCGCGGCAGCTCATGCAATTCGCCGAGTCCGCGCCGTATCATTCGCGCGTAGGCCTTTTCGACGACCGGCCCCAGGTTGACCGGAACACCCTGCAATTGAACCGCGGCGACGGCACGTTCGCCGAGATCGCCACCTACGCGGGTCTGGAAGCCTCCGATTGGACGTGGTCCACGATACTCATGGACGTGGATCTGGACGGTTATGAGGACATTCTGTGCTCGACGGGACACATGTTCGACACCCAGGACCTCGACGCCGAAGCGCGCATTCAAGCCAAAGGTCCCTGGCGCCGCGACCTGATCCCGCAAAAGCTTCTTATGTTTCCCAGAATGCAGCAGGCCAAAGTGGCTTTCCGCAATCGCGGCAACTTGACATTCGAGCGGGCGGAAAAGCTCTGGGGCTTCGATCAAATGGGGGTCGCCCACGGCATGGCGCTCGCGGACCTCGACCATGACGGCGACCTCGACGTGGTGGTGAACAATCTGAACGCGGCGGCGGGACTCTATCGGAACGAAGCGGCCGCGCCGCGAATCACGGTTCGGTTGAAAGGAACGCAGCCCAACACGCGCGGCGTCGGCGCCCGCATTCGCCTCCTCGGCGGACCGGTCGAGCAAGCGCAAGAGATGAGCGGCGGCGGCCGTTATTTGTCCTGCGACGACGCGACGCGCGTGTTCGCAGTGAGAAGCAGGACAAATGAGTTGACGATCGAAGTACTCTGGCGAAGCGGGAGACGGAGTGTGGTTGAGCGCGCGCAGGCGAATCATGCGTATGAGATCGATGAGGCGGCGGCCTCCGTAGCGCAGGCTTTCCAGCCTGCGGGTTCTCGCGACTTTCCAGTCGCGAAAACCAGTGACACCGGGCTGGAAAGCCCGGCGAACCGGCAGGCTGGAAAGCCTGCCCTACGAATGAAGGCGCTCTTCGAGGATGCCAGCCACTTGCTCGACCACGCCCACAGGGACGAGCCGTTCGACGACTTCGCGCGCCAGCTTTTGCTGCCCTGGAAACTCAGCCAGCTCGGGCCGGGTGTGTCCTGGTTCGATGTGAACGGGGATGACCGCGATGATCTGATTATTAGCAGCGGCAGAGGCGGATCGATGGCGGTTTTTGTGAACGACGGCAAGGGAGGATTCCAGCGGCTCATGAGCGCTCCGGTGAACCAGCAGGTGACTCGCGACCAAAGCGGCGTCCTCGGCTGGGCCAAGGCTCCTGGACAAGTGGTCTTGCTCGCGGGCGCGGCCAACTACGAAGACGGACTCACGAACGGCGCCATGGTCCGACAGTTTGACCTGGCAGCGAATGCCGCGCAGGATGCATTTCCAGGTCAATCAAGCAGCGCCGGCCCGCTCGCGATGGCGGATGTGGACAACGACGGCGATTTGGATTTGTTCGTCGGCGGCAGGAGTATTCCGGGGCGCTGGCCCGAATCCGCCAGTTCGTTCCTGCTGCGCAACTCCGGTGGGCGACTCCAGTTGGATCCGGAACGCTCGCGCGTTTTCTCGCGAGTTGGTCTGGTCAGCGGCGCGGTCTTCACGGACCTGAATGGCGACGGCGCGACGGATTTGGTCCTGGCTTGCGAATGGGGACCGCTGCGGATTTTCCGAAATGAAGGCAGGACCTTTAAGCCCTGGGAATGGCCCGTTACGGCTCGGCCCGCTTCTTCGACGCTTCACGCTTCACGCTTCACGCTACGCGACCTCACCGGTTTCTGGTCCGGCGTCAGTGCCGGCGACTTCGACGGCGATGGCCAGTTGGATTTGATCGCGTCGAACTGGGGATTGAACAGCCCATATCAATCGGCCCAGCAAGCAAGCGAAGCCCTTGCCTTGGGTTTTTTCCGGACGGGAACGAAACCGGCGAATTCCAGTGGAGCGCTGATCTACTACGGAGATTTCTTCGGAAATGGAATGCTCGATTTGCTGGAAGCGTGGTTTGACTCGGGGGCAAATCGAATCGTGCCGACCCGAAGCCTCAACTCCGTGGTTCAAGCCATGCCGGTTCTGCGGGAGCGATTCCAGACCTTCGCCACCTACAACACCGCCGCCGTCCCGGAAATTCTGGGCGAAGCCTTCAAGAAGCTCGCGCCTTTGCGCGCTGCCTGGCTGGCGTCCACGGTTTTCTTGAATCGCGGCGATCATTTCGATCTGGTTTTGCTTCCGCCGGAAGCGCAATTCGCACCGGCCTTTGGAGTGACGGCGGCTGATTTCGATGGTGATGGGAACGAAGACGTCTTTCTGGCTCAAAATTTTTTTCCGGTCCAACCCACGGCTTCACGGCTCGACGCGGGCCGCGGAGTCCTGTTGGTAGGTGACGGTCGTGGTGGGTTCGCTGTGCGCTCCGGGCTGCAAAGCGGGGTGTTCGTTTACGGCGAGGGCCGTGGCGCCGCCGTGGCAGATTACGACGGCGATGGCCGGGTCGATCTGGCCGTCGGACAAAATGGCGCGGCGACGAAGCTATTTCATAATGTGGGCGCAAAGCCCGGATTGCGCGTGCGCTTGAAAGGTCCGCCGGGCAATCCTCACGGCATGGGCGCCGCCATCCGCCTGATCGATGCCGGCGGGCGCAGCGGACCCATCCGCGAGATTCATTCCGGTTCGGGCTATTGGTCGCAGGATAGCGCGGTGGCTGTGCTCGGCCAAGCCGCGGAGCTCGCAAAACTTTGGGTGCGCTGGCCGGGCGAAAGAATCACGGTCTTGGATGTGCCCGCCGGCGCGCGCGAAATCTCAGTAAGCGCGGACGGGAAGATGCAAGCGGCGGACTGAATCTGGCGCGCGACGTTGCCAGGCAACCCTGCAACCGTCGCGACACGGAACTTCGAGCTTTCAATGCCCCTGCGCGTGGGCGCTTGACTTGAACTTGAAGGTCTTGAGCGGCACGGGCGTCGCTTTGGCGTCTCCTTCGCGAACCAGATAACACTGGTTCTTTTCGATCCCGGTCAGCTTCTGCCGAATGCCGGAGGCCGGCCACCAGATTTCGACGCTCTCGATGGCCGCGGCTGTTCCCAATCCAATTTCCTGGCGCAGCGGCGACGCTCCGAACGTGGCGCCGGAGTTGACCGTCTTGTGGATCGCGCGCGTCCCTTCCGCCGACACCGCGTTCACTTGGATGCGCGCGCCGATGGCCGTGCGATTCGATTTCACGCCAACCAGCTTCAACTTCAGCCAATGGTTGCCGTGGCCTGGATTCTCAAAGAGGGCGTTGTAGTAAGTGTCCCCTTCGTAAGCGCCGCCGATGGACGCGTAGATGTCCTGGTCGCCGTCGTGATCGAGATCGCCGAACGCGATGCCGTGGCCTTTTTGGAGATGCCCGAATCCGCCCGACGTCGTCACATCTTGAAAACGGCTTCCGCCGGCATTGCGCAGCATGCGATTCGGAACAAGCATGTTGAGGTCCGGAGCGCCCGTCCCAAGATAGATGTCCAGAAACCCGTCGTTGTCGAGGTCACCAAAGTTGGCCGCCATCGCCAGGAGCACGCGATAAAGCCCGCTGGATTTCGTCACATCCGTGAAGGTGCCGTCACGATTGTTGCGATAAAGCCGGGCCCGTTCCGCACCGTGCGGCAAGCCGAGGTAATCCGCGGCGACACTCCCGACGTTCTTGACGCCGTACCCGCAGGAAAACAGATCGAGCCATCCATCATTGTCGTAATCAAAAAAGAAAGAAGGAAAGCTAAAGACGGGCGCGAACACGCCGAGTTCCTTTGACACATTCGTGAACTTCCAGGCGCCTTTGGCTGACTTGTCCGGGCTTTGCGGTCCATCGTTGCGGTAAAGAGAATTCGGCTGGCCGCGGCAGGAGACGTAGATATCCGGCCATCCGTCGTTGTTGTAATCGCCGCTGTGCACCGACTTGATCAGGCCAAGCGCGCCGATTCCAACGTCCGCTGAGATTTCTGTAAAGGTGCCGTTGGCGTTGTTGCGAAAGAGTTCGCAGCGGTTGGTGTCGCCCGGCACGGTTTCGTTGCCGATGAACAGATCGATCCAGCCGTCGTTATTGAAGTCGAGCCAGGTGCCGGTTTGCGTGGGGCGAAAACTCAGAAGGCCGGCTTCTTCGGTCACGTCGTCGAACGTTCCGTTCCCGTTGTTCCGGAGAAGCGAGTTCGGATGGTGGCCTTGTTTCTCAAACCACGCGCCGCGCAGCACCAGCACATCGAGGAAACCGTCATTGTTGTAATCCGCCTGGATCATATTCAAACCGCCCAGCTCGCCGACCAGCCCGGCGTCTTCAGTGCGCTCGGCGAATGTGCCGTCTCCTTGGTTCCGGAACAGCCGCAGTTGCTCGCGCAGTCCCATTCCCGAAATCAGCAAGTCGAGAAAGCCGTCGTTATCGAAATCGTCCATGACGACGCTGCCGGCCAGGTCGTTGAGGTCCACGCCCAGTCCACGCGCAATGTCCGGGAAGCGTTTGATGTCGTGCTCGGAGTTGAAAACCCTGGGCGGGATCAGGAACTTGGACGGCACTTTGTCCGGGTATTCGCCGAGCGTCATGTAGGCGAGGTTGAGAAGCCATCCGGTGCGCAAGTCGGCGGGGTTCTTTTCCAATTGTTCCAGCAAATACGGGAGGGCGCCCCGGGAGCCGCGCGGAATCTTGTGAAAACCGCCCGGCTGAATCGGCATCAGACAGGAATCAATCGTGTGATTCGCCAGACAATTCTCCTGTTCGCCCAGGCGAAGATGCGACAACGCCGCGTTCATTCGCACCAACTCGACCTTGTCATCGCTGAGCTCGATGCGATTGGTTTTGATGAAGCCGAGCAACTGGGAGAACTGGGCGACGGCTTGCTCGCTTTCGCCGGCGTGAAGCAGTTCGTGAGCGAATTTGTAGCGGAGGCCGACGATTTTCGGGATGTTCTCGCGCGTGAGAGGCTCCGCGAGCGCGTCCTTCAGTTGCTTGCCAAAGATCTCAGCCGCGCGGCGATTCAGGAAAGGATTCTGAAGCGCGTCCGCTTCCTGAGCGAGGCGTTCCAGGCGCTCTGCCATGCGCCGCGTCGATGGCGCAAGGTACGGGGCCGCCTCAGTGTCATCGATGAATCCAGCGAAGCAAAATGACAGAAGCGCGATGAGCCTGAACCGTAGCGCGCCTGAGGATAGGTGTGGCATAGCTGAAATCTACCCGGGGTTGATGACCACGAAAGCTGTAATTGTTCCCCAGATACTCGAACAAGGTCTTCACGGGGACGCGGGTCCCTTTGAAGACCGGTGTGCCGCCCAAGATGTCTGGATCAACGGCTGGCAACTCGCTGGCCTTCATGCGGAGCAAATTATCACATCTCCTCTAAAGGTGTAAACGGCCTTCGGCCCGTTCGGCACACCATAGAACATCAGGCGGGTTGGGGCTGGCAGGCGCCGAAGCCACGTGTCCGTTCCGTTTTGGAATTCGGGCCGTAAAGAAAAGTGACCACCGGCATCCGACTTTTCGGGGCAGGCAGGATGCCTGCCCTACGTTTACCGAAATTCCGACCACTCGGGTTCGTTGTCGAATATCCAGCGATAGTACTCGGCGCCCTGGAGTTGACCGGCCGCCGCCTCATCCACGACGACCGTGCAGCGCGGATGCAACTGAAGCGCCGTCGCGGAGATCATGGCCGTGATCGAGCCTTCCACGGCTTTGGCGACGATGTAGGCCTTGTCGCTGCCGGTGGCGAGCAAGACACAGCGGCGCGCGTCCAGAATCGTGCCCACGCCCATCGTGATGGCGCGGCGCGGCACCTGGTCTTCGGAACCGAAGAACGCTGCGTTTTGCTCGATCGTGGCCGGCGTGAGCGCCTTCACGCGCGTGCGGGACCGCAACGCGGAGAGCGGTTCGTTGAAGCCGATATGCCCGGCCTGGCCGATGCCGAGCAGTTGGAGATCGATCCTGCCGAACTTGGCAATTGCAGCCTCATAATTGCGGCATTCGGCGTCGAGATCGGGCGCCTGGCCGTTCGGCAGGTGTGTGTTCCGCGGATCGACGTTTACAAGGCGAAACAGCCGTTCGTTCATGTAATGCCGATACGAATGCGGATCGTCCGGCGCGAGGCCGACGTATTCGTCGAGGTTGAACGTGGAGCAAAGTGAGAAATCCAGTTTCGTTTCCCGATGGATGCGGACCAATTTGGAATAGACCGATTCCATCGTCCGGCCCGTGGCCAGGCCCAGCACCAAATGCGGGTTCGCGCCCAGTTCCTTGGCGATCAGCCGTGCCACTAACTCGGCTGCCGCATCGGCGTCAGGTCGAATAATGACTTCCACGGCGCGGAGTTAATCAGGAGAGGAGAGGATTCGACAGAAAGAAATTAGATGCGGAGGACGGCGTCGGATAAAGCCAGACTAACTGGTCCTGACTTGTGGCGCTGGCGATTTAACCGTTGCACATGAACCTGGAGAAAATCCGAAGGCGCGTGAAAGGTGGATTTCGGCCTTTCGTCCTGAGAACGTCAGATGGTCCCGAATACGCCGTGCCTCACCCAGAGTTTATCGCCATTGGCAAATACGACCTCGCGGTCGTGGACAAGGACGGCGATATCGACATTCTCGATCCCCTCCATGTTGTTTCCTGACCTGTTCAGATCAGTCCGAATTCCTTCCGATTCTGCTCGCATGACGCGAGCACAGGGCAGTCGGCGAGTTTCGCCTTGAGGAGCGCTTGCTCGTCCATTCCAGTCGTGAGCGGGAGGGCGACCTGGCCGCCTTCAGCAGCGCTGCGTTGGAGCGCGAGCATGATTTCGGCGCCCAGGCAGGCATGCTCGAAATTGCAGGGATGAACCTTCTTCTCGTCGTCAAGCCAATCGGCCATCTCCTGAATGTAAGGCGGCATGTCGAGGTCGTAATTCATCGCGCCTTCGCCGCTTTGATGGCCGCCGCGTTGGGTCACCGCGCGCCAACCGCCGTTGGTGAGAACTTCCGCGAACCCTTCGGTGCCTTGTGCGCCGAGGCGGTTCTTGCCCCACCACTTCGCCACCTCTGGTTGGTCGGGCGCCCCGGCGCCGACTTCGTAAATGCCGCGCACACCGTTGGCGAATTGGACAAAACCTCCGAGATAATCCGGCGACGGATGGTTGTCCGTGAATTTGTGGCGGCCTGCGGCCTGGGACATCACCCACGCGCCGGGCGTGTCATTGTTGAACCAGCACGTGTAGTCGATCAGATGCGAAAGCATGTGGGTCATCCAACCGGTCGCGGTCCCATAGACGGTGTGGACACGCCCCAGCGCGCCGCTGGCGGCGATCTCTTTGACCTTGCGGTAATGGACGCCGTAACGGTGCTGGTGGCTGACCACCGCTTTGACTCCGGCCTTCCGAACCAGATCGCGAATCGCGAACAATTCGGCGCTGGTGAGCGCGACCGGTTTTTCAAACGCGATCAGCCTGGCGCCGCACTCAATGCCGAGTTTGATCAAATCGAGGCGCACGCTCGGCGGGGTGCAAAAGCAGAAAACGTCCGGCTTCAGGGAAAGCGCGAGTGCGCGGGCGTCGCCGCTGCCTGGAACATTCCCCAGCTTTCCGAGCGCACCCTGCAAACGGGCGGAATCACGGCTCGAAATGCCGGCGAGTTCGAAGCGCGGATTCGCCTTGAAATATGTGGCGTGGTGCAAGCCGCGCTTGCCCACGCCGGCCACAAGGACCGTGTATTTGTTCATGGTGTAATCGAGGAGTTGAACCAGAAGCAACGGAGGCCGGGAGGCCTCCGTCCTCAAGCAGCCATTTTGGGGAACGTCTCGACTCTGCGTTCATACAGTTAGAGAGTAATCGCGGGTCTTACAGGGCTAAGTCGCTCACGGCCAACGAGGCGTCAGGCAGACCCTGGATCGCAATGCTCGCACCGGCTCGATGGCGCGTCATTTCCGTGTAAGCACCCTGCACCGGCAGGCGAAAGACATGGACCGACTTGTCGGACAAATCAACCAGCCACACTTCCGGAATGCCCACCGCAGCATAAAGCGGGATTTTCTCTTCTCGATCAAAAGCGAGAGTGGTGTCCGCCACCTCCACGATCAACAGAACGTCTCCGGGTTCCGGGTGCGCGTTCGCGCAAAAGTCCGGGCGCGGACGGAGCAAGGCGAGGTCTGGTTGAGGCTCGCTGAATGGATCAAGGGCAACCGGATCCTGCACGGACACAATGCAGCGACCTCTAACCAAGTGCGTAAAAAGCTGGTTGAGTCGTTTGACGGTGCCCGCGTGCACAGTTCCAATAGGCATTTGGGTAATGATTTCCCCGGCGATGAGTTCAACGCGATCGTCTTCTCCCAGGATTCCGGCCTCGGCAATCGCGTGATAGTCCTCACGGGTGAAGCGATGCGGAGGCGCCAAACGCACCGGCCGAACCATTGGGGGCGGAGTCGTCATTCGTCATCTAACCCTGCGCCTTGTCCCATTCCTTCACTTTGGCGACGACGCAATCGACTTCCTCGGCGGTCAGTTCGGGATACATCGGAAGGCTGATGCACGAAGCGGCGTTGCGTTCGGCGTTGGCCACGGAGCCGGCAATGCGCGCGCCTTTGCCCCAGGGATAACCGGCCTGCTGGTGAATCGCGATCGAGTAATGTGTCTTGGCGTCGATGCCGGCGTCGTTCAGGAATTTCAGCAGCGGGTCGCGCTGTTCGGGCTTCTTGGTTTCGATGATGTAGAGGTGGTAAATGTGCCGGTAACCGGGCAGTTCGACGGGCAGATCGAAATGGCGGCAACCTTTCAAGCCCGCGGTATAACGCGCTGACCATTGGCGGCGCAGATCATTCCAAGAATCGATGCACTTGAGTTTCGCGCTGAGCACGCCCGCTTGCAAGTCGTCCAGCCGGCTGTTGAATCCGAAGCTGTGGACGTTGCGGGCGTTCGAGCCGTGGTTGCGCAGCTTGCGAACGCGCTCGTCGATCTGCGAATTGTTGGTCACCACGGCGCCGCCGTCTCCGAAGCAGCCGAGATTTTTCTGGATGATAAAGCTCGTCGCCGCCGCGTCGCTCAAGTGGCCGATCTTGAATCCGGGCCCGCTCGCGCCAATAGCCTGAGCATTGTCTTCGATCAGATGCAGCTTGTGTTTGTCCGCGATTTTCTTGATCGCGGGCATGTCGGCGCACTGCCCGTAGAGATGGACGGGGACGATGGCTTTGGTCTTGGGCGTGATGGCCGCTTCGATCTTCGTGGGATCAATGCACTTCGTCTTCGGATCGCAATCGACGAACACCGCGGTCGCGCCTGCGATCCAGATGGCCTCCGCCGTGGCGAAAAACGTATTCGGGTGCGTGATCACTTCGTCGCCCGGCCCAATGCCGAGCGCCATGAGGACCAGCCAGATGGCATCGGTGCCGTTGCCGACGCCGATGGCGTGTTTCATGCCGTGATAAGCCGCCAGCTCGGATTCGAATTGCTTGAGCATCGGGCCCATGACGTATTGGCCGCTGAGCAGCACTTTCTGGATGTTGCCGTCAATTTCCTTCTGGATATTGCGGTATTGCCGGACGTGACCGTAAAACTCAACCTTCATAGTGTGGGAAAGCTACGCTGGCGCTTCCGGGAAAGACAAGGACTTTTCCGCTACCGTCTCCAATCCACCCCCCACTTTGTAGTTTTCGCGGAGTGATCGCGGGTTACACTGCGATTCATGACACCATTGCTCATCGTTCTCGGTATTCTCCTCGGCCTCGCGCTTCTCGTTGTGCTTTGGCTGGTCGGCATCTACAACGGCCTGGTGCGGCTGCGGCAAGCCGTGAAAAACGCGTGGGCGCAGATTGATGTCCAACTCAAGCGCCGCCACGATCTCATCCCGAATCTCGTCAACACGGTCAAAGGCTACGCCGCGCACGAGAAGGACACATTCGAGCGCGTTGTCAACGCCCGCGCCAAAGCCACCAGCGCCACGCTGCCCGCGGACAAGATCAAAGCCGAAGGCGAACTGACCGCGGCGCTGGGAAAACTGCTCATGGTGGCCGAGGCCTATCCCGAATTGAAGGCCAACACGAACTTCCTCCAATTGCAGGGAGAACTGACCTCGACCGAAGACCGCATCGCCCTCTCGCGTCAGACTTACAATGATGCCGTCACGCGCTACAACACGGACATCCAGGTGTTCCCGAACGTGGTGGTCGCCGGGATGATGGGCTTCAAAGAAGAACCGCTCTTCGAGACACCCGCCGAGCAACGCGAAGCGCCCCAGGTCCAGTTCTGACCCGCGGATGTCCGACTTTGCACCTTTTATCCCGTGGATCGGCCTGGTGCTGGGCGCGCTTTGCATCTTCGGCTCGCTGCGATCGGGCAAACGCAAACGGCTCGTCGATGATACACCCACGTCCAAGACGACGGGCGTGTTTATCGGTTTGGTCGAATTGAAAGGCACGGCGGAGACGGGGCAGCCGTTGATGAGTTTCCTGGCGGAGCGCAAATGCGCGCATTATTCCTGGAGCGTGGAGGAGCATTGGAGGCGGACGGTCACGGAGACCTACACCGACAAGGATGGCCGCACCCGCACCCGCACCCGCGTGGAGACCGGCTGGACGACGGTGGCGAACGGCGGGGAAACAATTCCGTTCTACCTTAAGGACGATCTGGGAGCCATTCTGGTGCGCCCGGATGGCGCCGAAATCGAGGCGCAGCAAATTTTTGCGCGGACGTGCGGCGCCGGGGATCCGCTTTACTACGCCAAGGGACCGCCGGGGGCGATCATGAACTCCACCTTCACGAGACGGTTCACGGAGACGGCTATTCCGTTGCACGCGCCGCTTTACGTGATGGGGCAATCGCGGGAACGCAAGGACGTCGTGGCGCCCGAAATCGCTCACGACAAGGCCGCGCCGATGTTCCTCATCTCCGTGTGCACCGAGGAGCAAGTCAGCCGCGGCTTCGCCTGGGCTTACTGGTTGTGGGGATTTTTCGGCATGGCGTTGGCGATTGCCGGATTTGTGATCCGCGATGCCGAGTCCGGATTCGATCCCGGCGCGCGCCTTTTGGGGTACGTGCTGATCGGGAGCGGCTTCATCCTGGCCTGGATGCTGGGCTGGGCGTGGATGGTGTTCAACAGTCTCGTGGGCCTCCGCCAACGCGTGCGGCAAGCCTGGGCGACGCTTGACGTGCAGCTCAAGCGGCGGCACGACCTGATTCCAAACCTCGTTGAAACGGTCAAGGGCCTCCGCGATCATGAAAGCAATCTGCAAACCGAACTTGCTGAACTCCGCAGCCAGGCCGCGGCCACGCCTCCAGGCGCTGCCGGTCCGGATTTTCATGGTCTGGCGAAAGTGACGATTGGCATCGCGGAAAGGTATCCGGAGTTGAGAGCGCAGGAATCGTTTCTCGAACTTCAGCGCGAACTGGTGAACACCGAACAGCGCATCGCGCTCGCGCGCGGTTATTTCAACGAGATCGCCACCTTCTACAACATGCGGCTGGAGATCATCCCCGACCGCTTCATCGCCCCGATCGCCCGGTTGCAGCCGCAAACGCTGCTCGCCGCCACGGACTTCGAGCGGGCGCCGGTGGAAGTGCAGTTTGCGGAATGAGGCAAAGGATTCCGTAATGTCAGCCCCGGTTGACTTCGAAGTCGGCCTAAGCTAACAAGACGCCATGTTCTCGCTCCGAAAAATTCTCAATCGCTCGATTCCATCCTTGCTGTTCGCCGCTTCATTCGCTGGCTATGCCGCCGAGGCGCCGGCGAGGTTCAAAGTCGGCGAGTTCAACTTCACGCGGCCTGCCAAATGGGAATGGGTCGAGGTGACCTCCGCCATGCGCAAAGCGCAGCTCAAGGTCGTGGATGAAAAGACCAAGGGCGCCGGCGAAGTCGTTTTTTTCGCGGGCAACATGGGCGGCGTCCAGGCCAATGTGGAACGGTGGTTCGGCCAGTTCCAGGATGGGCGCGAGAAGAAGACGGAGGAGGTCGCCGTTGGAAAACACAAGGTGACTTACGCTTCGATCCAGGGAACGTATCTCAGCGGTATGCCGGGCGGTCCCAAAACAGCCATGAAAGATCACGCGCTGCTGGGGGTGATTGTGACCAGTCCGCAGGGCGACATTTATGTTCGCCTGACCGGGCCGGTCGCGCTGGTGAAAGGGGCCACGCCGGAATTCAAGAAGATGATCGAAGACGCGCTGAAGTAGGCGCTCAAGAATCTCAATTTGAAATTTCAAATTTGAAATTCGCCCGCCAGGGCGCGGTCACTCCTGCACGATCCCGAACTCGCAATTGTAGTTCTTCCCGCAGCGCTGGCAGATCGCCTCGACGATTTCCATCTCCGGCGTCCACGAATAGAGGTGATCGCAGTGGGGGCATTTCACGAGATGGCCCTTCTTCTTCTGGCGGTAGTCGGCCAGAAAGGACTGGGCGGGGGAGTCGGGATCCGCTTCGTTGACCAGCGTCAGCGCCCGCAGCTCAAAACTGCCCGCGTTGGCCAGCCGCATCGCCTGGGCGTTGATGACCGATTCGAAGCAGTTTCGCACCAGACGCGCATTGCCGAAATTGTCGGCGCGCTCGCGATGGAGGAGGGTAAAATGATGGAGAATCTTTTCTTTAAGGCCGGGCGTGAGCGCCAGCCCGTTCTTCCAGCACATCAGGCAAAAAATCCGGCAAAGCTCCTGGGGCGTGTAATCTGGAAACTCGATGAACCGCGTGAAACGGGAGTGGAATCCGGGGTTGGAATTGATGAAGCGTTCCATCTCCTGGGTCAGGAATTCATAATACAGCACCACCAACGGCGGGAGCTTGAGCTTGCCCACCACCTGGACGATGTCGTTGAACGCATGGTCCAGTCCCTGGCGGACGTAGTCGCCGCCGACTTCATGCAGCTTCGTGATCTTGTCTTTGGAGTTGTCGAGGTATTCGGTGATCACGTCGCGCAGGTGGATGCCTTTTTCTTTGACGTGGCCGCGATTGAGCGCGAGGAGCCGGACACGATGTTCGCGGCGGAACAAACCAACGAATCCGTTGACCATCTCGTCGGTCCGCCCCGTGTACAGGCAGGCCATCCAGAATTGGGCCGAGGCATCGGTCGCCAGGGAGAAATCCTGCAGCGGAAAAAAGACCGACCAGGCGCCGCCGACAATTTTTCGGAAGGCATCGTAAAGGGACTCCAGCAAATCCACGGTTCCCTTCGGCGTTTTCTCGTAGGAAAGCTGCGGCGGGGTCAGAATCTCCAGCTTCTCCGCGAGCAGCTTGGCGCTGAACAAGGCTCTCGCCAGTCGTTCGACGGAAGCGGCGTCGCAGCCGGTGACGTAGCCGACATCGGGGATTTTAGGAACGAGCTGCTTGAAGGCGGTTACGAATTGCGTGTCGCTGCCGATGATCTTCGCCGCCTGTTCATCGTTGATCAGCCCGGCGCTCTGGAAGTGGGAAACGATATCGAGCGTGCCCTGCTTGTTGAAATGGGCGAGCGTGGCGTAGTCCCACGATTGCGCGAGGCGACTCTGGGGATCGCCCATGATCGAAGCCAGCACGCAACCGGGCATCAACGGGTTCGTGGCGAAGTTTCTGACCAGAGCTTTCATCGGAGATCAGCGATTCGCTGCACCGCCTGAAATCCTAAGAGCGTGTCCGAAAATTCCGCGGGGTCCTGTTTTCGCGCCAAAGGCCGGATGGCGAGGCGCAACGAAGGAGAATATCCTCCCTGGATCTTCGACTGAGGAGCAACGAAGCCAGGCGGCCTTTGGCGCGAAAACCCTCCGGGCGGCGGGTCTTTTGTCCGTGGCCTGCGTTGGCTCGGTCCTTACAGCCCGCGGTGGGGATGCTCGGACCTCGCCGCCTTGGCCACAGCCAAAATCCCTCGCCGCAGGACCCCGCGCAATTTTCGGACACGCTCTAAGGGCTTCGTTTCCCTAAATTCACCTGCAGCGGCGTTCGTGATCCCCGCGCCGTGATCATTGCGAAAGGCGGCTTCCCTGGATACCGAACCCCATCCTTCCACGAACGCCGCTCGATACAACTGCATCTCCAGATCGGCCAGCAACCGTTCCCCCGATGGGAGCGACCGCGAAAATGCATCGAACTCTGCGGCGCGACCGGCATTGAACAGGGCCCGCAAATAAGTCTTTTGAAGCGGAAGCGTGAGCAGGGCTTCCTGACTCTTGAGGAGTCCAATGACGTAGCTCTCCAGGCCGTATTTCTCGAACACCGCGCTCGCGAGTTCCAGATCGACAGCGTTCGTCCGACTCAGCCGCAGCAACCAGAAGGCCCTCACCAGAGCGGGTCCTTGAAATTGCGGCGCTTCGGCGTGTCGCGAGATCTCCTGCAAAAAGCCTCGCAGCAGACGCTGATCCGCCGGATCGCAATCACCCAGCCGACGCGCAGTCCAGGCATCAAGATTTTAGAGAAGGTCCCGACGTAGAGGACGCCAGCGCTCAGGTCGCCGCGTGAATCCATCCGAGCCGCGAGCTCAAGAACGTGAGGCAAAGGATTGCCGTCGAACCGAAGCTCGCCGTAAGGATCATCCTCCAACAAAGCGACGTTATGTTCGCGCACGAACTCCGCCAGACGCTGCCGTCGATCCCGGCCCAACGTCGTGCCTTGAGGATTCTGAAAATTCGGAATCGTGTAGATCAGTTTCGGACGGCTCTGGATGCATCGCTCCAGTTCCTCAACGCGCATTCCGTCACTGTCGGATGGAACGGCCTGGAATCGGACACCCAGCGGGCGCCAGGCCGACAGCAGCGCCAGATACGTGGGGTTCTCGACGATGACTGTGTCGCCTTCGTCGAGCAAGATGCGCCCGATCAAATCGAGCGCTTGTTGCGCGCCGGTGGTGATCACGACGTTGTTGCGGGTGATCGGCAATCCTGGACGGGCGAGTCGGCTCGCGATCCAATCCCGCAATTCGCCGAGGCCTTCCGTCTCGCCATATTGCAGCGCCGCCGGCCCGACACGCGCGAGGACGCTTTTGGTGGCTTCCAGGACTTCCTGAATTGGAAACAGCTCGGCTGCGGGCAATCCGCCAGCGAATGAGATCATATCCGGCTGCGCGGTCAATTTCAGCAACTCGCGAACCGCGGTGCGTTTCATGTGCTGCGTGCGCCGGGCAAAGGTGGCGGTGCATTTCATAAATGTGTTCAGTTCTGTAACCCCTCAGTTAGTTAACGAAGGTGGAGCGAGGCTCCCGCCGAGGTTTTCTTCGATGGCATTGGCTCGGCAGGAGCCTCGCCCCACCTTGATTGAGAGGTACCCGCTTAGGCGATCATGCGGCCCCCTGGCGAAAGCTTGATTCTGGTATCAATCCTGCATTAAAGCGAGGTATGTCACAACTGTTTGGCGGACGGCTTCAAGGGTGGAACATGATTCACGCATCGCAGATGGGGCCGAAGAACGGCCGGGATGGGACTGTGGACCGCTGTCGCCAATCCCAAGGGGATTGCGTCCTCCAGCCCAGGGTTGCGAGTCACGAACAACCCTGGGTAAAGAGATCGACAAGGAGCCAACCCCAAAGGGGTTGCGCCTCTCCCATGCACCGAAGACACAACCCCGTTGGGGTTGATCCGATGTTCGTCGAATTCCCCAGGGTAGCTCGTTCCTCGCAACCCTGGGCTTTGGGGCAGAATCCCGTTGGGATTCTAAGCGGGAGAATTGCGTGGAAACAGCAGAGGAGCGCACACTCCAAAACCTCGCGGCGAATTGGCGGGTCCTGCGAAGTTGCCTGTTCCCAAAGCACCTGCTCACGGACCATGAGTCAGGCAGGGCGAGTCCGTCCCGGCGAGCCGCTCGACGTGCGTGGAACACGTCCGACTCGGCTCGCTGGGGACAGGCTCGCCCTACCGTCAGGTTCATGTGAAGGCCGGGGCATGCGCCTTCTGCTTCTTGTGATTGCCTTAGCCGGTTGCTTGTCAAGTCGGGAAGCCCGCGCGCAGATCGTCTTCAGCGAAATCATGTATCATCCCGTCGAAGAGCCGGCGTTCCACGCGGATGGCAGCCCGGTGCTCGACCTCTATGAAGACGTGCATGAATTTGTCGAAGTCCACAATGCAGGAACCGCCCCGGTGGATTTGTCCGGCTGGCAGATCGCCGGCGGGGTTCGTTACACGTTTCCGCCGAATTCCGCTATCCAACCCGGAGCTTACCGCGTGATCGCGAAAAACCCCGGGCGATTGGCAGCCGTGCCCGCATACGGGCTGGCCTTGCCCGACCTGTTCGGGCCTTACACCAACCAACTCGGCAATGCCAAGGACACGCTCCGCTTGCTAAAGGCCAATGGCGAACTGGCTGATGCGGTGAGTTATTCAGCCGAGTTTCCGTGGGCGATCAGCGCGGATGGACTGGGCGCCAACGAAGACTTCACCGGCCTGAATCATTTGGATTACCAGTATCGCGGGCGGTCGCTCGAACGGGTCAGTTTCACGCACTCGCCCAACGATCCGGCCAACTGGCTCGTCTCGCCCTTGCCCGGCAACCCGAGTCCGGGCAAGCCCAACGCAGTCAGCCGTCCAGTTCCCAAGCCGGTGATCATTCATTTCAGCGTCACGCAGGATTCCGACGAAGCCGCCATCATCCGCAACGGTCAACCCGTGAGAATCGCTTGCACGTTTTCGGCAGCCGCCTCGGTGTCTGGCGTGGCCGTGGAATGGTTCCTCGATAACATCAACGCGACCGACGAGCCGCGCACAGTCACATCGATGTCCGGGAGCGGCCCCGGCACGCCGGTCCGGTTCAGCGCCGTTCTGCCGGGCCAGCCGAATCGCACCATCGTGCGTTATCGCTTCCGTGCAGACCAAGGGACGGGCGATGAAGTCGTATCGCCTCGCGCGGACGATCCGTTTCCATGGCACGCGTATTTCGTGACGCCGGTCCGCACGTCCACCAAGCCGATCTATGACTGCTTCATTTCGTCGAACAGTCTGGCGATTCTCCAGCGGAACATTTCGCAAAGTCCCAAGCGCGTGACGACACCCGATCCGCCAGGCCGCCCGAGACTTTCCTGGAACGCCACGGAGCCGGCCATCCTGGTTCACGAAGGCGTGGTGTACGACATCCGAATGCGCCATCATGGCAGCCGCTACAACCGCCGCGCCGAACGCTATTCGCTCAAATGGCAATTCCCGCGCTACAAGAAATTCAACGGCGTCACGGGCATTTTCGAGACGGACAAAGGGAATGATTTCATCGTTGGCCACAATCTTTTCATCGAGGCCGGCTTCCCCGTTTCCAAGGTTCGATACGTCGATCTCTACCTCAACGACCGCGCGGTCATGCAACGCCTGGAGCAAGGTGAATTCGACGGCGACATGCTCGATGAGTTCCACCAGGCCCAGCAGCGATTGAATCCCGGCACTCCTCTCGAACCGAGCGGCGAAATCTACAAAGCGGTGGGGACAATCGACATGCCCGGCGAAGGCCCGTACGGCCGGGGCGATGGGCGCAAGCTCGTCAAGCCGGGTTACTGGACGGACCTTCAAATGTACGATTGGAGCTTCGCGCTGCAAAACAACGGCTGGCGCGGCTCCTACTACTTCAAGCAAATGATCGATGCCATGTGGGCCGCGCGCGGCGACACCCCTGCGGCGCTCAATCCGAACCTCGCGGCCTTGCGCGCCTACTTCACCAACTACTTCGACATTGACGAGATGCTCGATTACATCGCCATCGAGAATTGGTGCTGCCCTTGGGACGACACGACGCAAAACCATTTCTTCTGGCAAAAGCGCAACGGGAAATGGGGAATGCTCCCGTGGGATTGCGATGCCTGGTATGGCCGCGGCGATAACACGCCCGCCAGTTCTTCGATCTACATCGGCGAAGTGGGCGATCGGAACAACAACTTCCGCGGACCGAATTTTTTCAAGGACAGTTTCATCAAGGCGTTTCGGGAAGAGTATAAGCGGCGGCTTTACCTGTTGAACAATACGTTCCTTCATCCGGAGAACATCAGCGCGATGGGCTTTGGGAGCATCCGGACGTTCGCCAACGCCCGTTTCACCGCCGTGAATACCCAGTGCGGATTCGGCCCATTCCAGCGGCCCATCAAACCCGTGAATCTTGCGCCTGCCAGCAGCGGCGCGGCGCTTCCACCCGCTCTGTTGCAGGCTTCCGCTTACGGCCATAGCGCGAGTTCCGCGCCGGCTCACGCGAAGACGACCTGGGAAATCCGGAGCAGCAACGGGTCCTACCGTGCTCCGGTTTGGAAGACGACCAGCGCCGCGAACCTCACTTCAATCCCGGTTCCTTTTGAGGAGTTGAATTTCGGCGAGACGTATTACTGGCGCTGCGCCTATCTTGATGCGAACGATCATCCCTCGCTGGCTTCCGATGAAACCGCCTTCAACTTCGGCGCGGCTCCGTCCCAACTCGTGCTCCTGGGAATCGACACCGCCACCAAGTGGAAATTCAATCAGAGTGCCGATCTGACCGGGATCAATTGGACCGCGCCGGCTTACCAGGATGCGGCGTGGGCTTCGGGGAGCGCGCTGTTGGCCGTGGAAACGGCCGCCTTGCCGGAACCCATCCGCACGCCGCTCACGTTGGGGCGCACAACGTATTACTTCCGCGCCAAATTCAATTTCCCGTCCCCGCCGCGTGGAACCGAGCTTCGATTGCGCCATGTAATCGACGACGGAGGCATCGTTTACCTCAATGGCGCCGAAGTGTTGCGCACGGGAATGCCGGCCGGCTCGGCAAGTTTCTCCACGCTCGCCACCCGCACCGTGGGCGACGCCGTCTATGAAGGGCCGTTCGCAATCTCAACCGCCAGCCTTGCGCAAGGCGAGAACGTTCTTGCAGTGGAAGTCCACCAATCCGCCAACAACAGCTCGGACATCGTGTTCGGCCTCTCGTTGGAGGCGACGGTTCCCGCGATCACGGGAGATTTGGTGCTGAACGAAATCGCCGCGCGCAACCGAGGTTCTGTGCCGAACGGCGCCCAGACGCCGGATTGGATCGAGTTGTTCAATAGCAGCAACCAGACGCTGGACTTAAGCGGCATGGGCCTCAGCGACGATATGCTCGTGCCGAATCGCTACGTGTTCCCGCCAAACACGCGCATTGCCGCGCAAGGTTACCTCACCGTTTGGTGCGACAGCCAAACCAATGCTCCGGGCCTCCACACGGGCTTTGGCTTGAATGACAGAGGCCAAACCGTCGCGCTGTTCGCGCCCTCGGCCAACGGCTTCGCGGTGCGCGATTACGTGACGTTCGGCCCGCAAGCCGCGGACCTGACGATTGGACGGCTTGCGAACGGCACAGGCGCCTGGCAGTTGACCGAACCAACGCCGGGCCGGGAGAATCGCGCCAGGGCGCTGGGCTCGCCGGCGAATCTGAAAATCAACGAATGGATGGCTTCGCTCGCTTCCGGAGACGATTGGTTCGAACTCTACAATCCGGAGACGCTCCCCGTGGCGCTGGGGGGATTGTATCTGACGGACAACTTGGCCTCGCCCACCAACACCCAACTGGCCGCCCTTTCCTTTATCGCGCCGAAAGGATTCTTGAAAATCGTCGCGGACGAGAATCCCAATCAAGGCGCGAACCACGCCGACTTCAGACTGAGCGCGGCCGGGGAATCCATTTACCTCATCGCCGCCAATGGGCGCAGCGTCATTGATTCGGTGACGTTTGGTCCGCAAACGACCGATGTCTCGCAAGGCCGCTTGCCCGATGGCAGCGCGACGATCGTTTCCTTGCCGGCTCCTTCTCCCGAAGCGAGCAACCAGGCCAGCCCAACGCCAGCGGATTCTGACAACGATGGCATTCCGGACGATTGGGAAACCTCTCATGGCCTGAGAATCGGCGCGAACGACGCCGCGTTGGATCCGGACAACGACGGCATGTCGAATCTGCAGGAATACCTGGCCGGCACCGATCCGCAAAGCGCCGCGAGCGTTTTGAAACTCGAAGCCGCGCGAGACGGAGGGCAGATTGCGCTCCGCTTCACCGCCCAGCCGAACAAGGCGTACCGCGTCCAAGTCCGAGCCGACCTGAATTCCGGCGTCTGGCAGACCCACAGCGACTTCCTCGCGCAACCAACCGGTCGAACTCTCCAGATTGCGGATCCCGCGGTGTCAAGTTCGGCCCGCTACTACCGCGTTACCGTGCTGCCGTAACCCGGGGTAGAGCGACTCTGCCGCCGAACAGGCCCTGCCCTCTTTAGTGATTGCTGATCACTGATTACTTTGGTTGCGTGTCAGCCGCGCAGGGTTCATTCGTAGGCGATGGCCCAGGCGGGCATCCAGCAACCGCTGCAGGGGGTCGAACGGTCCAGCGCGCGCATTCTCCTGGATGGGTTCAAGCGCCTGCGCCGCGCCCAAAAGCTGCATCTGTCCACCGTGCCGTTTGTGTCGCTGGCGCCCGAGGAAGCCGCCGGGATCGTTTGCCTGCTGCGTGCCGCCAATGACCCCGCGCTCTCGTTGCTGGAACAGGCCCGATTCCTCGATGAACTCAAAGCGGGTCTGGGACTGAGTGTGGCCGAGATCGCCCAGCAACTCTCGCGCAGCAAAGCCTGGGTGAGCCTGCGCCTGGGCGTGCTGGCGGAGTTGAGCCCGGGGTCTGACCTGATACTCTTGTCAATATCCCGGCCTGCTTTCCTCCTTTTCTCCCTTTCCTCCTTGACGCCTCCAGATTCCGTGACGGATTGATCGCGGAAGACTGGTTCATCACAGATCTCGCGGAGCGCCTCCTGCTCTCGAGGACGCGGTGATGCGCTGATTGACTGGAAGGCAGGTTTGACGAAGAGTCTCAGATATGAAGCTGGAGTTGCCCTTGGCCGAATTGAGTTTGGCCGACAAACACCAACATAGAAGGTCGCAGTTCAATGAGAATGGCTATTGCCAATTTTTGGCGGGCAATTTCCGCTTTCGCTGCCATTGTCGGCGATGTCGATTCAAGCTCCTGTCTTTTCGCAAATCACTTCTGTTTTGTATCAAACCGAGTTCGCTCGTTGCGTCGAAGTCTTTCCGACTCGACGTGAAACCCGTGGTCTCACCGAATACGATCAGTTTCTGGCGCTCTGTTTTGGGCAACTGACTTATCGGGAAAGTTTACGCGATATCGTGGGTTGTTTGGAGGCCAGGAAATCCTTGCTCTATCACCTGGGGTTTCGAGGCCGAGTGACGCGCACCCATTTAGCGTATGCCAATTGCCATCGAGATTGGCGTCTGTTTCAAGCGGTGGCGGAGATTCTGATGAGGCGAGCCTCTCGCCTTTATCAAAACGATCCCATCGATTTCGATCTTCCGAAGATCGCCTTGGCTTTGGACTCCTCAATCATTTCTTTGAGTTTGAACTTGTTTCCCTGGGGGTATTATGCGCGTTCGGGACGAGCCGCGCTGAAATTGCATTTGCTCCTGTCTTTACGGGGCAATCTGCCGGCTTGGGGTGCGATCACCGAGGCCCATTTACCCGACCTGAAGATGCTCGATCACATTCCCATTCACCCCGGAGCCTTTTACATCATGGATCGAGGCTATTTGGATTTTGCTCGACTCTACCGCCTGCATCAGGCGGGCGGCTTTTTTGTCGTGCGGTGCAAACATCACGTGCGATTCATTGTCCGGAAGTCACGCCCCATCGACAAAGCCACCGGATTGAGATGCGACCAGATCGTTCAACTCAAAAGCAAGTGGTCCAAGAAATTGTTTCCCGAAAAGCTCAGGAAAGTTCGTGTTTATGACTCCGAGAACAAAGTCACCTTGGTCTTGCTGACGAACAACTTTGATCTGCCAGCCGAGGTGATCGCAGAACTCTATCGGCGGCGTTGGCAGGTCGAATTGTTTTTCAAATGGATCAAACAGCATCTTCGCATTCGCAGCTTTTTTGGCCGAAGCGAAAATGCCGTCCGGTGTCAAATCTGGTCAGCGATCAGCGCCTACTTGCTGGTGGCCATCCTCAAGAAGGAACTGAAAGTCCAGAAAAGTTTGAATGAAATGTTGCAGATCATCAGCGTGAACATTTTCGAGCAAACGCCCGTAAATACGCTGTTTTTCGACGACAACGAGCCGAGCGCGTCTGGCGACCGCTATTACGGAAATCAGAAGTTATTGTTGCTCAATGACAATTAACTGGACAGCAGTGGATTCCACTCCGTCCCTGACTAATCCTTGAGGCGTCTCTTGAACGGAGAGCAGGACAACGGAAAGACCAGGAGCCTCCGTTGGCCCATCGTCTCTTCCTGGGCGGCCTTCTGTCTCAAGACTTGATTTGGGACGCAGTGGAATCCGTCCGCTTCTATGTTCTCTCTGTTCTGTCAGTTGCTTCTTGTTAAGAAATCAGAAGGAAACGGAGCCACCAGAGAAGGCCAACAGCAGAATCCCACGGGCCCCTACTTGAGCGCGACGCTGACTCGATAAAATCGCTGCACGCCTGCCACCGGAGCACTCACACTTGAAACCGCTCCATTTCCGGTGAAGTTCATCACGGTGTTCCAGGCTGTTGGATTCAACGTCTCCGCAAACTGCACCTCGTAGCGCAGCCCGGTCTCTGTGGCGAAAGAGAAGCTGAAGTCATTCCCGCGAATCGCAGGACTCAAGATCTTCACGGCGGCAGGCGGAGTCGCACTCGGTGGAAAGGTGATTTCCCACAGACCCTGGTTGCCGCCGTATTCCAGCACGTAGATCCTGTTCCCGATGATTTCGGAGTCGATCGGATTCAGAAATCCACCGACCAGCCGAGTGATGCGAGCCTGGTAATTCGTGTCGCCCAGCTTGGTCAGTTCCACATCGACCAGGTCCTCGCTCGCGTCCTTGAAAGGTCCCGGCACGCTCGTGCCGTTCGCGTCGCCCGCCGTCCAGCTCAGCACGAACGCGTGATGCTGAAACGGCGGCGCCATCGCTCCCGCCGCGTCGAACACCAGGCCAAGCGGCGACCGGTGCGCTGTGAAGGTGCTGAGTTTCACGCCCTGTTCGCTGGCATCCTTGATCGATCCATCCGTCGGATCACGATAACTGTCCGCGTCCGGCCCGACATTGAGGACCGGCTCCGCCAAATTCGCCGGCGCGGGGGGAAAGGTTGGGTCGTTGTGATAGTATCCGGCCTGATAAGCGAGGAAGCGCCGGTCCAGCAACCGGTCGCTGCTTGGATCGTAACCGCGGTATTGCTGCGGATTGTCAGTGCCTCCAATGCGCCAGGGAAATCCGTAGTGCAATCCGGGCCTCAGCCAGTTCAACTCCTCCGACATATCGCGGTCCGGTCCGTTTTCCGTGCCGAACAGATCGCCGTTCGGCGCGAAGGCCAGATCGAACGCGTTCCGCAGTCCTTCGCAGAAGAGGTAGCCGGCGTTCCGCAGCGCGTCCGCATCGTTCGGCAATGCCAAATTCGAACCGCGGGTCGGGAGCCGAAATATCTTTGCCGTCAACGGCACTTCGCGCGTGTCCGGAAAAGCGCCGCCGCCGGACTGCACCTCGCCATGATCCGTGCGCGAACCGCTGTTCACGTAAAGGTGATTGCCATCCGGGCTGACCACGAGGCCGTTGAAGACGTGATCGTACGCCGTTTTGCTGCGTGGATACGGATCCGTTTTGGCCAGCAACGACCACGTGCGCGAACCGCTGGGATTGGGAACTCCTTTCATGATGCGCGCCGCCGTGCTGTTGCCATCGCTGGTCGCAGCATTGCCGACCAGGTAGAGGGTCCCGTCGGGCCCGATGGCCATGCCTTGAGCGCCTTCGGAGACGCCGTGATCCGTGGAATTGTAGATGATCGCGCTGCTCGCCGTGCCGCTGTTCGGGACCGAATTGAGCCGGTAGATGAACCCGTTCATCTTCGCGTAATAGAGCTGGTTGTTGCGCGGATCCTTCGCGACCCGGATCGAGTAGGCCGGGACGCCGTCCTTGGTGTTCATCAGAAGCAGAACCTGGAGCCTCGAATCAATCGCCACTGGAGCGCCCGCAGTTCGCGGAGTGGACCACAGGCACAGCCCTGACAGCACAACGATGAAGAGGCCTGGTTGGAAACGCGTGCGCATCGTTAAAGCTACAGAGCATTACAGACGCGAAAGCGGACATCAACGGCGCAAATCCGGGAGTCGGCACGGGAAAAACCCACCAGTCTTCGGCATACGGTGGGGCGAGGCTCCCGCCGAGCCTGATGGGGAGCACACGCGACCTCGCGTGTCCCAGCCGGCGCCTCGCCGGTCGTAGCGTCGTTGAGACCCTCTCACGAAACGGTGACGGCTCAGTCCTGTGTTGCGAAGACAGAGGGCTCCGCAGGAGCGTCGCCCCGCCCATGATTGGAATCGCCGCTCAGCGGGCCAGAATCCTTTTGGCTTCAGCTTCCGCCGTCGTTTCTACGCGGCGGATGAGGGTGTAAGTGGAGGTTTGCTCGGCTCGATCTCCCGGTTTGAGGTTCTGCAATGGCCCCAACACCTCCAGCTCGACATAGGCTTGCGGGTCCGGATTCGTGAAAATTTCAGCGCTGCTGCCGTTGTCCGGATACTGTTCCCCATCCTGGCGCGCGGAATCGATTCTCAAGCAAATCGAGAAATGGGTTCATGACCCTATTTTGCTCGAAACTCAACCCCGATGCAGCCGGACCAAATAGAGCCGCAAAGCCTTTTCGACCGACGGGAACGCGACTTCTCCAAATTCCACACTGGCGGGGGCCACGCCGATGACGGATTGCACCTCGACCTTCGCGCGGGCTTCAGCGAACGTCTCCGTCTCCGCTGTGAAAAATACGTCCAGGGTCGGGTAAATCACGTCCTGGAATTGATACTGGTTCGGGAACGACGTGAGGTATTGGAAAGCCTTCACCTGCAAGTTCACTTCCTCGAAAACCTCCCGGCGCACAGCCTCCTCGCCGGTTTCGCCTGGATCGACAAATCCGCCCGGAACGCTCAGCTTGCCTCGGCCCGGATCCTTCGCCCGCCGGATCAGCAGGATTTCTCCGGCGCGATTGGCGATGATCGCCGCGACGGCGACCGTGGGATTGGTGAAGTGCTTGAAGCCGCACGCCTCGCATTCGAACTCGACCGGCGAACGCCGTCGAACCTTCGCCCCCCCGCACCGACTGCAAAACAGGAATCGTTGTTGGTTCATGAGGAATCTTAAACAGAAGCCAACGAAGACAAACAGCCTCCAGCAAAATCCGAAGCTATTTTTGCACAGACCCTAATAAGAGCGGAGCTTTGAACGGCGTTGTTTGGCCAGGGCTCTTCGGCATCGGAGAAAGTCTCGAATGTGGAGGATATGCAGCTTGTCCTTGTCCCGGCCGACGGCGGCCTTACTTTTGAGAATGCGCTTGAGCTCCAACACGGGAACCAAGTGGCCATGAATGGATGCTTCGGTTATGTGGCGCATCTCTCGACTAAAACTTCCGAGACCTGTGACCTCATAGACGAAGTTCACGGGAGTGCCATCCTCAAGGTAAACAACTGTGTTCGCCGCGACGGTCGCGCCGACTTTCCTCGCGAGGTTCAAGACTCGCATGTATTGGCGCGGGGGCAGGTCGATCCACAAATCGACGTCCAGGGTGTTCGCCATCACACCTTGAGCGATGGCAGCGGCCATCCCAATGACTACATAGCGGATTTGCTCCGTTTCGAGGGCTTCCAATAGCCGAATGAGCGGACGCTGTTCTCGAACAACTCCCATCGCTCCTGCGGCGTCGCCGCCAACCCCAGCGCGTGGACTGATTTCTCGGCGTCGTCGAGTCCGCGCACCTGTTTGAGTTGAGCGAGGACGCGTGCGGCGCGCACGGCGAGCGGGGGACGGATTTTTCCTGCGTCTTTCATGCGGCACACGTGCAGGCTAGTTCAGGTGGCCAACGAAGTCACGTGCGTTTGGCTGGTTGGCGGAAGGCGGCCTTTAGTTCCGATTCAATTGATGATGTAACGCCTGCCAGTCCGTACATCGTTCCGCAAAGTAGCCTCGTGCCAGCGAAGAAAAACGTCAAAGGACCCAACGATGCGGCCGCCCGGATTTATCGGCGCCTCCAAGGCGCGCGCGGGTTGGATGATGACGAACTGTGGCAGCACGCGTTGTTCTTTGCGATGACCCCGGAAGAGCGATGCCGCTTCAGCCTCAAGACAGCCCGCTCGGCGCTTTCCTTAAGGCGCTCCGCGAAGAAAGCATAGATTGCATTCTGATCGGCGCGATGGCTGCCATCGAGCAAGGCGCGCCTTTGATGACGGTGGACTATGACTTCTGGGTGAGACTGCCGGAACGCCAGTACGTTCGGTTGCTCGCTATTGTCCAGCGGTTAGGTGGCACCATTCGCGCCCAGACACTCTACGAGCTCAGTGACGGCACTCAGGTCAACGCCGTCGTTAGTCCCAATGGGCTACGATCTTTTGCCCGTGAATGGGAACGTTGTCGGAGCGGCCAATTGGAAGGCGTGCCGATGCGAATTCTTCCCCTCCAGCGAGTCATCGCAAGCAAACGCGCCGCGGGACGTGAGAAAGACCTTGCGGCATTGCCAATCCTGGAGCGCACACTGCGGTTGACCCAGAGGCTGAGTAAGCAGAAATCCCGGCGTCGAAAAACAAAGCCGCGACGGTCAGACTCCCGGAAACGGTGACGCACCCGTGTTCACGCATTGACCTGGTTCCATTGCGCTTCCAATCCCCGGTTGCGAATCCATTGAAATGACCTCGGCGCTCCCGGGCGGCCTCGACCGCAATGACGTCGGCCGTGGAAGGTAAAACTCAGGCAGGGGAAATGCCTCCTGAAGGCGCTCGATGTCGTCCGACCTGAGAAAAACAATCAGGTCGATATCATGCGTCAAGCGCGGCTCGCCATACAACATCGCCGCCACGCTTCCGCTGATCACATACCGGATCCCCAGTCGATTGAGCGGCTGCTCAAACAACTCGATCAGGTCAGGTTCGGGCATGCAGGAAAATGCGACGCACGGTTTGCTCGACTTGTTGTTCAGACCAATCTGAGTGTTGGGCGCGGAGGAAAGCCGCCTTGTGCCGGCGGGCGGTCCAGTACAGGCGATGCGCTGCGTGCCAGCGCTGGGCCGGCGTCATTCGCCGCAAAATCTCCATTTGCTCCGGAGATGCTTGTTCGTCAGGAAGCATCTTGCTTGACACAATTTCTAAAACAACGACTTCGCTTTGGCCAGCGCCTCATCCAGCTTGCTGGCGTCCTTGCCGCCGCCGCGAGCGTTGTCAGGCTTGCCGCCGCCTTTGCCCCCGACGATCGGAGCGATCTGCTGAATGATCTTGCCGGCCTGAACTTTGGCCGTGAATTCGGGCATGACCGCCGCGATCAGAGAGACCGCGTTGTTCGCCACGCCGCCCAGCACGATCACGCCTTTGAACTGGCCCTTCAACTCGTTGACCATCCCTTGAAGGGTGTCGCCGTCGAGCGCGCCCATGTTCTCGATAATCGCCGGGATGCCGTTGATCGTCGTGGCGTTTGCGACCAAGTTCTTGGCAGCGCTGGCGGCTTCCTTCTGCTGCATCGCCCTGAGCTGCTTCTCCAGCGCTTTCTGTTGTTTGAGCAAGTTCTCAATCTTTTTCTCCAGCTCGTGAATCGGCGAACCCACTTTCCCGGCAACGGATTTGATCAATTCGCGGTCCAGCTTCGTCACGTCATACGCCGTCAACCCGGCCACGGCCTCGACGCGGCGAACGCCGGCGGCAATGGCGCTTTCGCCAACAATCCGAAACAAGCCGATCTCGCCGGTCGCGCGCGTGTGCGTCCCGCCGCAGAGTTCCATCGAATAACCGTCCAACGCGCCGACTTTGCCGCCGATCTGGACGACGCGGACGACATCGCCGTATTTGTCGCCGAAGAATTGCATCACGTCCTTGCGCGATTTCACGTCGGAGTAAGGGACTTCGATCCAACTGACGCCCGCGTTCTCGACGATGCGTTCGTTGACGAGTTTTTCGATGTCCGCGATCTGCTGCGGCGTGAGCGGCGCGCTGTTGAAATCGAACGTAAGCTTCTCGGGCCCGACGTAGGAGCCTTTCTGCGACGCGTCCTTGCTCACAACCTCGTGCAGCGCCCAGTGGAAAAGGTGCGTGACGGTGTGGTGGCGCTGGATGGCGAAGCGGCGCGTAACATCCACCGCAAGCGTTACCTCGCTTCCGGGCATCGGAAACGTCTCTGGTTGGGGACCGCACGCGCCCTCGCGTGCCGCGGTTGGCGCCTCGCCAACCGCTTCTTCGACGTCCGTAGATGCAATCGGCGGGGGCGCCGATTGCGACACGCGAGGGCGCGTGTGCTCCCCCTCAACGATGAAGTGCAGCCAGGCATTGCCGCTCTTCTGCGTGTTGACCACGCGCCAGAGTGGGCCGCCACCGCTCAACTCGCCCGTGTCGCCCACCTGCCCGCCCATCTCGGCGTAGCAGACGCTGGTGTCGAGGATGACGGCGGTCTTCTCCTTCACGCTGACGACTTCGAGGACCTTCGCCGGCGTTTCCAATTTGTCGTAGCCGACGAAGCGGGTCGGCGTCGTGGTTTCAACTTGGGAAATCTCGATGACCTGCTTCTTCTGCGCCGCGCGAGCGCGGGTTTTCTGCTCTTCCATCAGCTTGTTGAAGCCCTCGACATCCACCGTCAAGCCGCGCTCTCGGGCCATCAACTCGGTGAGGTCGAGTGGGAAGCCCTGCTCGTCGTAAAGCCTGAACGCAAAGTCGGCGCTAATCTGCGTCTTCGGGGCTGAATGGGTGGAACGGGCTACCAGCCCGTTCTGCCGGGCAACTTGCCCGGCAGCCTTCGCGTACGGCAGATGCGGAGGTTGAACATACGGTCGTGCGGCTTCAATCTCTTCGGTCCAAAGCCAGGGCCAGGCTTGTGTCTCGTCCACAAGTGCAGCGGCCCAGGGATTCCGGCAGACATAGTGAAACTTTTCTTCCAGATCACGATCGGAGCGAACGTATCGGTCGTAGCGCTCCTCCTGCCAGACGTGTCCCGAAGTTTTCTCAGCCCGGTTGATTTCGTTCGCGGAGAACGATTTTATGGAATGGAGAATCTCTGACAGTGACCAGAAAACCGGATCGCCCTGGCGGTCCTCGCCTTTCACGCCCGGTTGAATGATGAAGTGAACGTGATCGGGCATGACGCAGGCCGCGACCAGGCGGTACCGGCTGTTCCGCCAGCGGAGAATGCAATCGAAGGCAATGTCTCGCGCATTGGGCGAGAGCTGGCGGCCTTCGTAGGTGCGGAAATCGACCACGTAGATGGCCCACGGCTTTTCGAAGTGAGGAAGATTGCGTTTGTTATACGACGCCCCGGGAGCGGCGGGCAGGTTGCCCGCCGCAACGGGCTGGTAGCCCGTTCCACCCAAGAGATGCGCCACTTCCTGTTCGAAAAGCGCGAGCCCTCGATCCAGCGTCTTATTAAACGCCTCCTCCTCCGTGCGGATGACTTCCTGGACATGCTTCCGTTTCTCCCGGATTTCCGGAAACACATGCCCCATCGTGTCCGCCAGTACATCGACGAGTTTGTAGAAAAACGGTTCGTGGAAGCCGAGCGTCCGGCCATAGCGCACCGCGCGGCGCAGGATGCGGCGCAGGACATAATTGCGGTCGTTGTTCCCCGGCTGAATGCCATCCGCAATCGCGAAACTCAGCGTCCGGATATGGTCCGCGATGACGCGGAACGCGATGTCGATCTGTTCCTGTTCGGCTTCCGGGGGACCGCACGCGCCCTCGCGTGCCGCGGTTGGCGCCTCGCCAACCGCTTCTTTGACGTCCGCAGATGCAGTCGGCGGGGGCGCCGATTGCGACACGCGAGGGCGCGTGTCCTCCCCGGAAATGTCCGGAGTCCACAACCACGGATAATTCTCAGACGCCGGCACGACTCCGCCATCCCACGGATTCCGACAGATGTAATGGAACTTCTCCGCCATGTCCGAGTCGCTCCGAATCATGCGGTCCATCGACTCTTTCTCCCAAACAGGTCCCTTTTGGCCTGAAGCCTGGTTGATGTTGTGCGAACTCGCAGATTTGATTCCCTGGAGGATTTCGCTGAGTGACCAGAACACCGGTTTGCCTTCCTGGTCCTGTTCTTTGATCTGCGGCTCGAACAGCAAGTGGACATGATCCGGCATGACGCACGCGGCATAGAGCTGGATTTGCCGATGCTCATGGGCGTGGAGAACGCTCTTAAGCGCAAGATCTCGCTCTGCCGGGCTCAATCCGCGCTTAGCGCGCGTCGAAAACGTGACCATGTATTTTGCCCAGGGACGCTCGAAGTGCGGGAGGTTGCGGCGGGAATACCTCGCCTCTGTTGTTCCCGACGCCGCACGGGCAATCGGCGAGGGCGCCGATTGCGACACGCGAGGGCGCGTGTGCTCCCCGGAGACGGCGGGGGCGCCGTCTTCCACACGCGAGGGCGCGTGTGGTCTCCCTGGCAACGTCGAGCCGTAGCGTTTGCCGCTCAGTTTTTCCAGTTCATCAAAGATGGGGCGGAAAACGTCCGTTTCGTAATTGGAAATTTTCGCGTTCTTGAAATCCGTGAAGCCTTTCGTGCCCTGGATGATGCTCGTCACCCGCTCGAAACCCATGCCGGTATCGACGTGCTTAGAGGGCAACGGCGAGAACGTCCCATCCGGATTCGCGTTGAACTGGATGAAGACCAGATTCCAAATCTCGATGCACCGCGCGTCGCCCTGGTTCACGAGCGCGCCGCGCGTGTCGCCTTCGGGCGTGAGATCGACGTGGATTTCGCTACACGGGCCGCACGGGCCGGTGTCGCCCATCATCCAGAAGTTGTCTTTCTTGTTCCCATAGACGACGTGCACCTTCGGGTCGAGTCCGGCGGCGGAGTAAATGCGCGCCCAATGGTCGTAAGCTTCCTGATCGAATGCCGCGGGGTCGCCTGGACCAGGCTTATAGACCGTCGCGAAAAGGCGCTGAGGCGGGAATTTCCAGATGCCCACGACCAGTTCCCACGCCCATTCGATGGCCTCCTTTTTGAAGTAATCGCCGAAGGACCAGTTGCCCAGCATCTCGAAAAACGTGTGGTGATACGTGTCGAGGCCGACGTCTTCGAGGTCATTATGCTTGCCGCCGGCGCGAATGACCTTCTGCGTGTCGGCGGCGCGGGTGTCGAGGCCAGGCACGGCGCCGGGCCATTTGCTGACATCGGCTTTGCGCTGGCCGAGGAAGATGGGCACGAACTGGTTCATGCCCGCGTTGGTGAACAGCAAGTTCGGCGCGTCGGGCATCAAGCCCGACGACGGCACAAGGGTGTGTTGCTTCGACTTGAAGAAGTCGAGAAACGACTGGCGAATTTCGGCTGAGGTCATGTCGCGACGGTCAACGTAATCAGTGATCAGTTACTGAATACTGAACACTGACTACTGATTACTAAAACAAGGCGGGGAGATTAGTCAAAATGTCCCCGGCAACGCCAGTCCAAGTTAGCAGCGTGGGAGCCCGCACTTGGTCTGGGGAGCACACGCGCCTTCGCGTGTTCCGACTGGCGCCCTCGCCAATCGGATCGTCGGAGGAACCATCATTAAAGGATCGCTCTTTCGGACGGAAATCGGTGGTCGGCGGGGGCGCCGACCGCGGCACGCGAGGGCGTGCGCGCTCCCCATTACCGCTGGAACATCAGCCGAGCCGGTCTTGAGGTGACATCCCAGAGCTTCACTTGCCCGGCCCAATCGCCGGTGGCCAGCGTTTTGCCGTCGGGGCTGAGCGCCAGGCTGTAAATCCAATCGTCCGACGCGCGCCAGTGTTCCAGGATTTCGTCGCTCTCCGAGTCGATGACGCGGACGATGCCTTCCTTTCCCGCTGAGAACAGCCGCGTGCCGTCGCGGCTGTAAGTCGCGGCGAAGACGGGGCCTTCGTGCTTGCGCACGATGCGCACCATCCGGCCAATTTCCGGCTGCCAGACGCGCACGGTGTGATCGTCGCTGGCGGACGCGCAGTACGCGGGGCGCGGTGAATCGCTGTTCCTCTCCAAAGGACGGAAGGCCAGCGCGTGGACGATTTCGGTGTGATGGTTGAACGAGCGAATCAGTTTTCCGCTGCCGGCATCCCAAACTTTCAGCGAACGATCGGCGCTGGCGGTCACGATGGTTTGTTCGGTTGGACTGAACGCCACGGCCAGCACGGGTCCTGCGTGACCTTCCAACTTGTGAGATTCCACCCCGTTTGCGCCGTCAGCGTTGAGTTTGAGAACGTTTACGGAATGATCCGCGCTGGCAACCGCCAGGAAACGCCCATCCGGACTGAACGCAACCGAGGTCGCCAGATCCGTGAAGTTGGTGAAGCGTTGAAGAATCTTTTCGTTCTTCCAATCCATCAGCACAGCGACACCGCCGATTCCAGGAGTTCCGCCCGCCGCGGCCACGAAGCGGCCATCCGGGCTGAAAGCCAGCGAACTCACTTTCGGAAAATCGAGTTGAACTCGCCGCTGAAGCGCGCCGTCCTTGGCGGAACTGACCACAATTGATCTGTGGTCGCCGTATAACACTGTCTTTGCATCCGGAGCAAAAGCCAGCGCGGCCACGGGGGCCCCAAGAGAAGATGTCGTCCCCCAAAACAAACCGATGAAGAGCAATCCAAAAAGAACTGGCCGCATCGCATCTGCCCTCGCGCGCATCCGTTCGTGTAAGGAGCAGAGTCCTCTGTAGCTTTTGCAGGCTCCGGCGATTCCAAAAGCGCCAGAGGACTGGCGCACTCCAAAACTTGGCGGCGATTTGGCCGGTTCATGGGCAGTCGATGCGCGCGCATTGGGACCATGAACTGTGGCACAGACATTCCTGTCTGCGGGTCGGCGGGACTTTCCAGTCCCGTCCGCCGGGCGACTGGAAAGTCGCCCAAACCAGCAGGCTGGAAAGCCTGCTCTACAACCGAGTTCATGGGCAGGCAGCGCATCAAATCCAACCCAGTCTGCTCCAGAACGGGAAATAAGTCGCCCTCTCCCAATCCTTCGTCGCGGAAGGGGGCAAACACTACGGTGGCCTTGTCGAGATGCGCATTTTGTCGTCAAACAATCCAAAGAAGGTTTAACCACGGATGACACGGATGGACACGGATATGAAGCTCTACAGCTACACCAATCCGGAAATGAATCCGCCTTCGTTCAGAATCTTCAGCGGCCGGCCATTCGGCGCGCGGTATTCTTTTTCAGGATCGACGCCGAGGAGTTTCAGAATGGTCGAGGCCAGATCGGGCGGGCTGACCGGGCGGTCCACAGGGACTTCGCCGTAGGCATTGGTCGCGCCGATGACCTGTCCGCCTTTGACGCCGCCGCCGGCGAGACAGACAAAGCCCGCGCGCGGCCAATGATCGCGTCCGCCGATGGCGTTGATCTTCGGCGTGCGCCCGAACTCGCCCATCAGCACGACGAGCGTCGAGTCGAGCAAACCGCGTTCGCGCAAATCGGTGACCAACGACGCGTAAGCCCGATCGAGCGAAGGCAGCTTGCCGCTGCCGGGAAAACGCGAGTCGGGCAACTCCCGGAAAATCTGGTTGTGATGATCCCAGCCCGTGTCCACGACCGTAATGAAGCGCGCGCCGGCTTCCACAAGACGCCGCGCAAGCAAGCAACTCGTGGCAATTCGGCTGTGGCCGTAACGCTCGCGTGTTCCAGGCTTCTCTTTGGAAAAGTCGAAAGCGGCTTTGGCCTGGGGAGAGGAAAGAAGCCGGTAAGCTTGTTCGTAAAAGGCATCGCGATTTTGCGTGACGGGACCTTCCTCGACGTAGCGCGAGAAACCATCGAGCGTTTCGAGCATCTGCCGCCGACGCTCCGTACGCTCAAATCTGACACCTTCGGGAGCGTCCAGATCGCGCACGCGCGATGGATCGTTGCCGACGCTGAACGCGGAGTAGGCGGCCGGCAGATACCCGGATTTCGCGGCGCCGGAACTGCCGCCGACACCGTCATTTGGAATCGCCACGTAAGGCGGCAGCGTGCCCGCAAAACCGGTCTCATGCGCGACGATGCTGCCGAGGCTTGGATAATCGACCGCTGGCGTGGGACGATGGCCCGTGAGCAAGAAACGCGCGCCGGTGTCGTGATTTCCCAGCTCGTGCGTCAAAGAGCGGATCAACGCCACGTCGCGCATCACTTCGGAGGTGCGCGGCAAGTGCTCGCAAATCTCGATGCCGCTGGCGGCGGTTTTGATCGGCTTGAATTGACTGCGAACTTCGCTCGGCGCGTCGGGCTTCAGGTCGAAGGTGTCAAGGTGGCTGGGGCCGCCGTCGAGCCAGATCAAGATGCAGGACTTGGCTCGCGCGGAGCTACTCGAACCGGGCGTGGCAGCGGATTGCGCTTGGAGCCGGAGCAAATCTGTCAGGCTCAGGCCGAGCGTCGTGAGCAAGCCAAGGTGCAGGAAGTCGCGCCGGGAAACGCCGTCGCAACGGCAGTTCGGGCTGAACGTTTCATTTTTCATGGTGCAAGATCCAGGGGACCGCACGCGCCTCGCGTGCCGTGGTCGGCGCCCTCGCCGACCACACAGATGCAGACGAAGAAACCATCGGATAGTAATTGACCGACGCGTCCATTCCGACCGGCGAGGCGCCGGTCGTGACACGCGAGGGCGCGTATGCTCCCCCGAGAAATGTGTGAGCCGCTCGGATTAAACAGCATGGTTACCCTAATGATTAAACGCAAACTCGCGCGAGTTCAACAGCGCCCAGAGCAAATCTTCCGCGATTTCTCCGCGCGCGTTCGGTCCGGCCAGCATCGTTTTCCATTGCGCCATTTCCTGCGCGCTGGCGCGCCGGCTCAATGTTCGCAAATAAAGCTCCTCGATCAATTCCTGATCCGATCGCGCGCTGGCGAGCAGTTGCTTGAGTGCGCCTTCGCGCAGCTTGTTGTTCACGGTCGAGCCATTGATCAAGTGCAGCGCCTGGGCCAGTCCGCCGCCGCCGCTTCCGGACGATTCGCAACTGCGCTCGCGCGAGCAACGCCCGAACACGTCCAGCGCATACGACGGCGTTTGTGCGCCGATCAACTGGACAGAGCGCGTGCCGGTCGGATAACCGGCGAACTCTTCGGGCTGTCCCGTGGCTTGCGCGATTGCGTCGGCCAGCACTTGAGCCGCGAGCGGTTTCAGGTAAGCGCGCGAAAAGAAGCGGTCGTCGCGCCGGTTGATCTCGTTCGCGCGGGATGAAAGCTGGTAAGTCCGCGCCGAAACAATCGTGCGAATCAGGCGGCGCACGTCGTAGCCGTTCGCCACGAAGTCCGCAGCCAGCGCTTCGAGCAACTCCGGATTCGAAGGCGGATTGGTCGGACGCAAATCATCCACGGGTTCAGTAAGTCCGCGACCGAGGAGATGTTTCCAGATGCGATTCACGATAGCCTGGGCGAAGGTTGTGTTGTCTGGTGAAGTCAACCAGGCCGCCAGAGCCGCTCGCCGGTCCGCGGTCGAGTCTTCGATGGGCGCAGCGCCGCCGAGAGGCTTCGGGAGCAGGCTTTTTCCTGTTTTCGGATGCTCGACTTCGCCCTGGTCGCGGACACGCACCTGTCCGCCTTCGTTGCTCACACGCGCGAAGAACGCGGCGAAGCGATGGTAATCTTCCTGCGTCCATTGGGCGTAGGGATGCGCGTGGCAGCGGGCGCAGGCGATTTGTGTTCCCAGAAAAATCGTCCCGGCGTGTTCGCCCAGATCGCGCGGATCGTTCGCGAGCGTGAAGAAATTGGCCGGACCGGTTTTCGTGATCTCACCCGCCGCTGTGATCAACTCACGCGCCACTTGGTCGAAAGGCCGGTTGTTTGCCACTTGTTCGCGCAACCACAGGTGGTAGGTCCGCGTGGCGTTCTCCGCGCCGCGCTTGCCGTTGATCAATAGCAGATCGGCAAACTTCATCGTCCAGAAATCGACGAACTCCTCGCGTTTCAATAAATCGTCGATTACGCGCTGGCGCTTGCGGGGAGAGGATTCCCCGGTAGCCTCTCTCCTCGATCCTCTCCCCACTCGTTCCTCGCGGGGAGAGGAAGAAGACTCCGAGAAGAGCGGCTCTTTGAGAAAGGCGCGGACTTTCTCGGGCGTCGGGAGGCAACCGATCACATCCAGATAAACCCGGCGCAGAAATTCCGCGTCCTCGCTCAGAGGCGACGGCGGAATGCGCAACCGGCGCAATTCGGCGAAGACTTTTTCGTCGATGAAATTCTGAGCGGGAAACGCGCTGGCTTCCACGACTGCATCACTCAAAGGAACAGCGACGCGCGCCGCGGCGACCTGGCCGGAGTAACGCACCATGATGCTCGTCAAGCCGCGATCCCGCGTCGTCACGAGGCCGGACGCGTTCACCTCTGCGACGCCATCGTCGTTGGACGTGTAAAGCGCCAGCGGTGTGACGTCTTCCTTCGTGCCATCCGAGAGAGTTGCTGTCACCCGGAGCTCGATGGTTTTGTTCGTCGTTTCGAGCAGAAGGTCGTTTGGCGCCACGGAGATCGCGGTCACACGCAAGTCGCGTGGGCCATACGGAACGCCCGCTGCGATCCAGCGCTTGAGCGTGAAGTAAGCTTCGGAGTCCTTCTTGATGCGTCGTCCGCCGTCGTGATCGATTTGACGCGTGGGCTTGAGCAGGAAGAGACTTGCGTCCGGGGCGGAAAGATCAATACGGCGTCCGGACGACTCGCGTGTGATGGTTTCGTAATCCTTCTCCGAATCGTAACCGAGCAGGCTCAATTTGAATCCGCCCTGGCCGACAGCGGCGCCATGGCAAGCGCCGGCGTTGCACCCGGCTTTCGTAAGAACGGGGAGGATACGCGTGGGGAAGTCGAGGCGAGCATGCTGAACGTCCTCAGCGAAGGCCGTCCAGAACAGCCCCGAAAGCACAGCGACAACGAAGAGCCAGCGCGCCCTTCCCATGAACCAGACGGTAGGGCGAGCCTGTCCCCAGCAAGCCGAGTCGGACGTGTTCCACGCGCGTCGAGCGGCTCGCCGGGACGGACTCGCGCTACCATCGACGAGTTCATGGGCCGAGCGCATGGTTCCCAGACCAAGGA